>Ga0209671_1002692_pt1 | contig 16525 bp, 9 predicted proteins | sample WorMetHERISLAND2_2_FD_187401 | JGI IMG/M metagenome (GOLD analysis project Ga0209671, IMG submission 187401) | Marine gutless worms symbiont microbial communities from Max Planck institute for Marine Microbiology, Germany - Olavius geniculatus... | ecosystem: Host-associated > Annelida >...
TTTTTAGGGGGTAGCTGTCTTTGACGCCCACCTGCGCCGTCCTCCTTGAACCTAGGGGGTCGGGACTTGAACTGCTAAAATCTACGTTGAATGCTAAAAATTTCATATGCAGGTTGTCTTGGTCTATCTTCAGCCATTTCGTCGCAATTCAGTGTTGAAATTTGCGCTGCATCCAAAAATTGCAAAAAATTCACTAAAAACCTCGTTTTGAGGGGTTCAAGGTCGTTCAAGGTCATCGATGTTGAAATTTTGTCACGATAAACTAGAGATTTTGGGGCAGCCCACAGTAAAAATTTCGTGATCCTATCTTGCACCGTTTTGATACAGATCACGAGTGTGACAGACGGACAGACGGACAGACGGAAGGACGAACGGACAGACGCCCAGACGATGGCTAAGACGCGCGAAGCATTCTGCTTTCACGCGTAAAAAATTGCGGCCGTAGGAGTGCATACAAACAGAAGGACAGATTGACGCAAGTGATTTCATAATGTGCCGCATGTATGTTATAACAATGAGGCAGATAAAAATTCGTCGCATTGCATGCATGGAAAGGACTCAGATAGTCTACGCTGTGATTGAAACTTAAATATGTTTTATGAATGTGATTGTTTTTCTATTCGGATCAATCATAGCGTTAGATTTGGTTCTAATGCCACTTTCAGACTGTACTGACGATATGACACTGGAAACGTTGAATGGAAGCATGTGCTCGAACTACGGCGAAATTGTCCTGACCCCGACGTCAACGGTTGTTTTCAAATGCACATACGAAAGCCCGGACAGCGTAACTACATACCGCTGGTCACTGAATGGCATCGTGCGGATCGAGTTCACTTCCAACATAGCTTCAATTCCCATTCTTTCCGGTTCACATAACCTGACCTGTGAAGCGTTTATAGAAATCGCCATCTGTACTTGCACTGACAGCAGAACACTCAACGTCACCGTCGTCGGTATGTGTTGTTGTTTAGTATTGGCCTTCACCTTACGACTCTGGAAACAAGCTGCAATCAATACAATATGACCATATCACACGAATGTAATGCACTGTAATGTACAAAGTTAAACTGGAAATTAAATTACAACCAGTGGTAGTGTACATTGAGTACAAACTATATTTAAATCATGAAACATTGTGGGCGTTTAGCCATGATGGTGTATGTCCGCATTTCTGTACTTTTAGCTGCCTCGACGTTTATTTTATTCTTCCTCCGTTTTGTTCGGGAAGTTCTTGGCCATTATCTGCACTACTGCATTAGGAATCTGTTATATATTTTGTTTTATTTTTGTTAAGAGATATCTCATTTATATTTGTAGATAACAAGTGATACATTTTAAAAAGTCTCTCAGTAGTGGGTGTCATCTTTATTGTTTTTGCCTTTGTCGGTATTTGCTATCTTATTTGCCGAGATATGTACACTTCGCAGCAGGGTTGTTAATATTGCAGTATTGCAATTATTGCAATAAGCATAGCAATAGCTTTTATTATTGCAACAGGTATTGCAGTACTGGATGCATATTTAGTATTGCGTGTGATATTGCATTACTTTTAAAGCTAAGGTATTGCAATACTTGGAAGCAATACTTTTTGAAATAGAGTACTTTGTTAATCATGAAAACGCTTGTAATTATGATAAAAAATTTTTTATTGTTTGGTCGTGCGAAAAAAAGATCAAACGAGAAATAACATGTCAACATGACGTGTTTATTGTTTAATTTCTGGGTTGACCACATTATCACGTGGTCTGTAATTAACCCAAAATTTAAAAAAAAAGTTGTACACAGCAGCAAAAATCAAAAATTTATCTGGGAGGCAGATAGTGGAGTACTGCAAAAAATATTGCAATACTGACTAGAAAAAAGTATTGCAATCAGTATTGCAATATTTTTTCCAGCAAGGATTGCTATTGCAATACGTTTTGCCAGTATTGCTAACAACCCTGCTTGGCAGCATGATGTGTCCATAGAGTGCACAGATGTCAACGTGAAAATCAGTCCGTGGAAAGCATGCGTCAAAGAAAACACGACGTTTAATTGTTTGTCGACGGACGGACATCCTGGATCACCGAGCTACGAATGGATACGACTGGATACCGCCCCACACGCAGTGGTTTCCACTGGTGCACGTCACACGGTCCAAGGCATCGGCTCCCACTCGCTCCAGTGCGCTGCTACCTACACCCACGGTTCCTGTCCCGAGTATTCCGCCACCTGCCATTCCAACATCACTGTCAAAACTTTCAGCCAGTATACTTGAAATAATGCTAATTTTTTTACTAAAATAAATGTAAATAATTATATACACCGTGTCTAAGAAAAAAAACGATGTATGTGTTATTTTTTGAATAACTCCGTGAAACGCTGGCTGATTTAATAATTGTTGGCACGCAATAGCGCGAGGAAAACAAGTAAAAAATAAAAACCAAAAACTAAAACGATGGAACAAAAAGCAGATTATGATGTAGTCATGTATCGAAATTGCCATAAGATCTATGAAATAAAAATGTTGACGTAAATGAGTGTAGTTTTGCCCTTTTTATTTTAATAATGTTGCTACATTACCTTGTAAAATGCAGAAGTCATAGATCGTAGTTTGGCCGTTTTCATCAGTACGAATAGTCTATGTGGTAATTTCGTTACGACGGTTTGATTAACTTACGATGAGCTCTGTCTGTCTGCGTGTGGAGAAACAATGAAATTTCAAAAAATTACAAAAATATTTCTTAAACTAAAAATTTGGGGCAAACCTTAACTTACGTCCGCCCGGCGCTGTAAGTCCAATTGAAGAAAAATTTTAGGGGGAGGGAAAGGGTGAATTTCCCACGGTAGCAAAGTTACATGGTCAAATGATCAAAGTCAAATGCATTAGCATACGCAGAACGCGCACTGTCGACTTAGGGTAGGTTGAAATGAGACAACAGAACGTTTTTGCTAGTGGACCGAATTTCACAAATTTTTGTTCGGTCCAACATGGGCTGTAGTTGATTATTTGCTATTTCAATTTTTGACGTCTTGCTTTTTTACAAACATCTGCGGTCAAAGTCAAAAGTTATCCGAAATCGCACCTAATTTTGAACAATTTTTGCTTTCCCAAATTTTAAGGGGGCGATGCCCCTCACAATAGTTGTACCCGGGTGATCATCCTCGCGTTGCGGCGCGTCACGTAGCAAAGTTTCGTTAAACAACTTTTCCTAACTCCGTAAATTTTGAGTTTTATACGCTACATTATTAGCCAATTTTGGATTCCCGTTTAAAAAATTCAAAAAAATTGTAAGGGAGACTTCCGTGTCCGATGAATAATGCGCTAGCAATACTTGGTCATTCTCTACCGCTCAGCACCCCTTAGGGGCCGAAATATTATGGTTTTCCGAAAAAGTCGATCTGAGTGGGAATGATTTCGTTTCTAGAACTTCTACGTTAATGGACCAAAGTTTACCAGACTTTTTTTGCCTACCGCGGGAAGAATCGCGACAGATCAAACACTTATCCGATTTGGAATATCTTTTTCCATTTTAGAGTTATTCGCCGCCGAACTATGAAGTCGTCCGAAATCGCGCCAAATTTTGCATAAATTTTTTTTTGAAAAGGGCTCTTTAAAATTTTTGATCGGCATTATACAACTCGGCCTACTAGTGTTCAAAATTTCGCCGCGATTGGCCAATGATGTGCTGCTCAGCCCAAAAATGTAAAACAAAATTGATTTCGTTGTTTACAGTGTCCAAAGATGAGTCTGGTAGCCCTGAATGGGACGGCGTGTCACGAGGGCGAGGTTGTTATTTACGCGTCATCAACTGTGCGCTTTAACTGTTCGTATGACAACCACCAGAGCACGACCACCTACGCGTGGTTCATGGACAACACTCCACTGCCCGCTTCTCAGTTCAACGCACACGCTGCCTATATCCCCATCACGGCAGGTTTTCACACCGTGAAATGTCGGGCCGTGATCACGGAAACTGCCGAGTGCCAGTGTGATGAATCCCAGACTATCAACATCACTGTTATCGGTACACAACACGACTATTATTATTCGGCCGTTCTTATAGGATGTTCCTGTCCGTCCGTTTGTTTGTTTGTTTGTATATTAATTGTCTCTGTGTTAACCAGCAAGCATAAAGGCGTAGAAAAACAAAACCGATACAGTGTTTTTGTTCAGAAAATTAAAAGTGAAGGTTAAGGTTAAAGTTATGGTTAGAATGGTGCAGTGTAGAGGGCAGTACAGTACGTGCAACCAGACGGAGGGCCGCATATTTCATGCCGACACTGGACAAACATCTTTGCTTGTTTTATGACACTAGCGTAGTCTGTCCAATTTTGATTAGGGGCCTGCAGGTTCAATGGCCACTTGTTTGCAGTAATGCACACTACTAGTTTATGCGCCCTCAACAGTGAGATGTTAAAAATGAAAATGTTTAGTGGCAGTATGAAACGAAATGCAGCCAAATATTCTACACAACAACACAACAAACACAACAAAGATTTGACTTTTGTTGCATGTACGGCGTCAAACGCATTGCTGTTTACAGTACAGGGTAATCCAAAAACAGGGCCACTTTGTTTTACGGCTTGTAATATTAAAATTATTGACCAGATCGGCACCAAATTTGGCACAAACCGACGTTATTTCTTTATAAGAAACAAGTTTAAAGTTTGGAAAATGAAGTGGCGCTACTTGTGAAATGACAGTAACCCTGACAAGCGCTTGTAGATCTTCAGCCAAATATGGTGCTCTGCAATGCACCGAACAGACTCGACGAGCGTGAAATGTCCGTCTCCCGTTTAATTCGTACGAGTTTTTATATAAACGTGCATAGCACTTTTACGACTGCGAATGATCTCCTCCACAAGTCCGATCTTTTCCTAAATTAACTTGCGAACTGATCGAGAACGGCCTCTGCTTTTCGGACGTTCTGTTACGCCAGTAAAATTAATTTTCTCCAACAGCTGGTCTACACTTAGGCCTATACTGGCCTAATTCTTTCTTCAAAACGTTTCAAACAAACGCTATGAAATAGTGTTGATTTGTGCAAAATTTGACATCGATCTGATTAACACTTTTAAAGTTACAAGCCGGCCGTAAAACAAAGTGGCCCAGTTTTATGGACCACTCTGTAAATTCTACAAATTTCATATAGTCAACATTATCTTATTATCTCCCTAAGCCCCATTAATATGACACGTAGATAAGCTAACACATTTAACTAAACATAGTCAACTAGCTTTTCGTACTCTTTATATCAACAAGGAAAGACTTCTGTGTTAAGTACAAAGACAATATGCGGCCCCCGGTTTAGCTGCTGAGCGTCTCTTGAGTTGGCAGTAATTAAGCCAGCGACACACTAGCCGCTTTGAGCGATTGGCTGTGCACCATGGTGACGCATCATTATAACTAGCGGCTACGCTGCAGCGCTGTGTACGTATCGAGGCCGCAGTCCGAATTAAGGCCCAAAGGGTTGAAAATTAAGGCCGCGAGCCGAAATCAAAGCCGCAGGCCGAGTTGAAGCCCGAAAGGCCAAAAATGGAGGCCGCAGGCCGATATTATGCCAAAAATCAAGCGGACAAAGGACAAGAAGCGTAGCCACCTACGTTTTCTGTCCGCTTGTTTTACTATAAAACCCGAAAAATCTGTTTGTCTGTCTGTTATACTCCAAGTCGTAGCGCAAAAACTTGTCATCGTCGTCGTCGCTGTCAGGGTTGCCTACAAAGTCATCTTCTAAGCAAGACAAATGCTGAATACGGTTTTTTTTCTTTTTATAAAATATGTACAGATAAGTGCAGGTAAAGAAAAATCAGCTCCAAATAATTTTACCACACATGATGTACGTCGTTAAAATACATGCCCACGCCTGAGAACACATACACACAATAACTCTAAGCAATCCACATATTTCAACCAAACACTTAACGTTTCACACTCTGATAACTCACAACTAAATTCGTAGACCGGTCAACTGTGATATACCCAAGATGAGGTCCTTGTATGGCTGCACTGCTCTTCGCATGTACTGTAAATTCCACTGGAACTCTGCAGAAGTTCACGGCCAGGATCAATTCGACAACTTGTCTGCTGAATCAAATATCCGCCGACGCGAACATCTGATTGTCTTCGCTTGTGAGTCATTCAGCACTTTCACGTTTTCGCTGGCCAGCGTTATCATCGGCAGACATACGTGATTTCAATAGATACTTCCAGTTTGTTTGCCAAATCGAAATATCACCGTCAAGAAAGATGTGTCCATCAAGTGTCCATTAAGTTTATTCGATTCCGCAAGTCCAGTCATTACGAACTATACAATTCGTTTTCTATTTTTACGTTTTCTCTTTTTTTTGATAACCTCAGAGTGTACTTTTTTTCCGACCTTCACCTTGCTGCTCGACAGTAAACAGTTTTCTTTTTCGCGGTAAGGTGTGCACGCAGGGTGATGATGACATGCACACTGAAGATGAATGCGATTAGAAATGCTGACAGTCGCTTTACGACAGGGCTGTGCGATGAGGAAGTTTAGTGATTCGACTGAGATAAAAAAAATCGAGTTTTTTAAACTAAACCTATTCAAGCGCCGTTCGTAAAATATGTAATAAACAATTAAACGTTTGTGAGGCTTTTCTTTTTTTATGCACACCTGTTGCGCTTTTGAGTGGGCTACAGTAAAAAGCCCCAGGCGTTAAGTCAAGTCATCAGATGTGTTCATTGTAACAGCACACCCGGCAGAATCGATCACAGCTATCTCAGTGACAATAATGTTAAAGAACCCAAGAGCTAAAAGAAAATAATATTGGCAAAAACGTCTACACCATGTCAGCAAAAGTAGGACAGACATTATCAAAATTCAGACTGTACAAAGTTTTTAAAAGATTTCAGTAATGAGGTCGTAGACTACTTGACATCCCTGTCAAAACTGTACAGGTATTTTATGTTGTTAATTTAGGTTGCTTGTAATTACTGGACTAGCTTAGAAACACTTTTTGAAATTTACTGTATTCGAAATTGTATTTTTGGCGTTAACGTTTTGATAAAATCTGTCACACTTTCGAAGATTAAACGTGACGTCCGTCGTAGGTAGAAATAGGCCTACTGTAACGATATTTGCATCACTGCTGTAAACGTTACTTTTGAGTAGTAGATTTATGAGATAAAAACCAAAACGCCAAATAGGCCTGAGATCACTTCTTTGGTTTTGGTGTGTAATTTATTTCCATGTTAGTGTAAGTAGTCCAAGCATGTAAGGCTTGTAGATTTAATTGCATTCGACTTTTATGTGATCGTCGTGCTAACCATAGATGTGATAAACGTTTACAACGCTTACAAAAAATCTTTGTAAACGCGTTTATTATTTTGTCAACGTTTATCTCAATAAAAATCACATGAGGGAAAAAAAGCAAAATTATGACAGCGACGAAGATAATTAGTGGACAAGACAACTCAACTTAGTTTTCACGTAGCTATAAGATTAAAGTGAGTGAATTCTGGGCACTTTTGTAAAACGGTTGTCACGGAACTGGAGTGAGACATTCTTTGACAGTGAAAAAAACTTTTATTGGAATTTGGAATTATGCAAATAATAGACCTAATATTCAAACTTACGCTCTGTGTACGTTTACTTTTAGTTTACAAAAGTTTACAATCTTTTATTAACGTTTATTATATTTTTTGACGTTTATCACATCTATGGTGCTAACAGTTCTGTGACTGAGGGGTGTGTCACCCACACATTGTCTGTGAGTCAGACACTAAAGACGTACGTATATCGTCGATTAGCAATATAACGTTTAAAACAATCAAGAAATTGACGTATTCGATGCGTGCTTGCTTGAGATATAACTCACAAGCCTAGTAGTCGTGATACATTACGCAGAACGGTTCTTGATGTGCTGTGAGCAGAATGCCAGAAGCCGACCATGCGGCCGACATCATACACGTGTGTCCAGGAAGGTGAAACCTTCACGTGTGCGACAACAAGTGGATATCCGGGATTTCCCAGCTACGCATTCTACTACTGGACGAAAAGAGCAAATTTGCCTCCGTCCTACGGATCACAGATCTACGAACCCACGGAGCTTGGAAACTTCAGTCTGGTCTGCGAGGTGAAATATTCGCACCAGCATTGTCCGCAGCAGTCAGTGTCCTGCTATGTTAACCACACCGGCACAGTAACTTACGGTGAGCATGTGTAGGCCTATTTCTGATAATGTTTTTTGTGAACTATGCAAATATCATTCTAATGTTGCAGATGATGTTTTTGTTATTAAATGTAGGAGCTGAGTCGACCGAACCCGTACCACTACTAAATGGATAAGCCATTGTAGAAGTAAAGGTCGATACCGAGCTAGTCGCTATTGTGGCTAAACTATCTGTCGTAGAAGCTGTGGTAGGAATTGGGAACGGGCGTTGTCTGAGGTTGTAGCCTGTATTTTCCATACCGTGGGCCTAAGTGAGCTATCAGAAGAATTTCCCTGAGATCTACCAGCAAAGTACTGGGCTCCTACTGATCTCGATCCGCTTCCGGTAGGAAGTGGGCACTGAGCTAGTGAAGGAAGCTATCGGTCCGAGCCCGTGGACCCACAAATTAGATGGATGAACTGAAAGTAAACAAAGTCTAAGGGAACTTCCGGTGTAGAAAGAATTTGGCAATACAGTAAAAGCAGTAAGAGTCCTATGTACGGTCAACTAAAAGTAAAACCGGAAATGGAAAAGTTAATCGCACCTTACTTTTTGGTCTGGAAAGAAGAAGTCTACATCGATGACAAGCAACAGTGCAATCAAACAATTTCTTTCGACGACGAAATCAGTTCAACAGTCAGTTCAACACATCAACGTACGACTTCCGGTCGAGGCACGACAAGATGGCCGACCGCGACGACGTTCAACGAACTTCAACTACGTCCGCTAACGCTCAACACTATCAACGACTATTAACGACCAAACAAAATGGCCGACGACTATCTACTATAACGTCACAACTGCTATCGACCCTATAGCACTATCCACGCTTCACTGCTATACACTGCATAGGTCTTAACTGCTCGGAGGTCGGACGTCAACTGACTGAGTCATTTTCGTTCATCACTGAAGTACTATTACAGCTCTGTGCCGAGTTTGCATTGTGAAAAGTGCCGAAATGTGCCGAACGTGCCGTCAAGTATGCCGGGTAAGTGTGCCGTTGGCAACCATCCAAGCGAACCCCACCCCGGGGGGTCAGCACCTAGGGGGGTCACCGCCGGACGGCGAGTGCCGTCCGTATATAACGACTAGGGGGGGGGGTCCCGCCGGTCGGCGTTTGCCGACCTCAAAATTTGAAGGAAATTTTTTACGGATCTAATAATACGCCATAAGAAAATCCGGGGAAAAAATAAAATAAAATAATTTAGAGAATTTAAATAGAAAGTTGCCGAAAATAAAGTTAAATAGTTTAAATAATTAATATTAACCAGGGATCCCTCATAAATGTACATTATCAAACATTTCAGCACTTTGTGCATTTTTAATCTACTGCACGCATACTTTTGTTGCTGAAACTGTAGTTCCTGGATGGTGTCTACGTGTTACACGTTAGTGCTGAAAACTGTCCTAGTATACATGTTAGCAACCAAAACAGAAAAACATCAACAGAAGCTAGTACAAACTGTACAACACACGGTCTTAATATTGACCAGCAAAATCGCGTGGTTGGTTAGCCGGCTTAAGCCGGTTTAAATGCATCTCTTCGGCTGACTACAGCATGCGATCTTTAGCTAGCGGGGCTTACAAGTAATTTGAGCAAAGCTCATGAGACGCGCAACGGACTTAGCAGTTATTATTCTCAGGTTGTCTTGATTTAACTCTATCCATTTTGACGCAATTCACTCTTGAAATCTACGCCGCAGCCACAAATTGCGAAAAAAACACTAAAAACCCCTATTTTTAAAATTCAAGGTCATTCAAGGTCATCGATGTTTACACCAATAAAAAGCTTGTCACTATATTGCTTGTTATGATAAGCAGTATGTCTGCCGATCTGCAACCGTTTTCAAGCTACACGAGCCAATAGCGGTAAAATAACTACTTGTAGATTCTTAAAAATGTAAGTTCTGTGCCAAAAAAATGTTATGCGGAAAATGTCCAGGTCTATTTTCAGCCATTTCGGCGCAATTCACTCTTAAAATGTGTTTCGCAGCAAAAAATCGCAGAAAAATTCACTAAAAACCCCTATTTTGAGGGTTCAAGATCATTCAAGGTCATCGACGTTTACAGCAATAAAAAGCTTGTTACCAGTGCTTGTTATGATAAGCAGCATGTCTGTGCCTATCTGCAACCGTGTTCACGCTACACGAGATAATTGCGGTAAAATAATCACTTTTTAGGGGGTAGCTGTCTTTGCCGCCCGCCTGCGCCGGCCTCCTTGAACCTAGGGGGTCGGGACTTAAACTGTTAAAATCTACGTTAAATGCTGAAAATTTCGTATGCAAGTTGTCTTGCTCTATCTCCAGCCATTTCGTCGCAATTCAGTGTTGAAATGTGCACTGAATCCAAAAATTGCGAAAAATTCACTAAAAACCTCTTTCTGAGGGGTTCGAGGTCGTTCAAGGTCATCGATGTTGATAAATCCAAAAAGCCTGTCACCAGTGCTTGTTATGATAAGCAGCATGTATGTACCTATCTGCAACCGTTTTCACATTATTCGAGCCAATAACGGCAAAATGACGTCTTTTTAGGGGGGTACCCCTGTTTGACGCCCTCGTTCGAGGGAACCCCTGCACCCAGTGGCACGAAATTTTGTCACGATAAACTAGAGACTTTGGGGCAGCCCACAGTGTAGATTTCGTAATCCTAGCTTGCACCGTTTTGATACAGATCACGAGTGTGACAGACGGACGGACGGACGGACAGACGCCCAGACGATGGCAAAGCCGCTCGAAGCATTCTGCTGTCGCGCGTAAAAACGTTTGCCGCTACAATGTTAGCCTGTCAGAAAAGTTTCTTTTTGTTGGAATATTGCTTTCCAAAATGTATATAAGTTGGGAATTAAATAATCCTTCTTCTATAAAACGTCATGGAAAAAATAACACTTTGAGCAACCATATTTCTTCTGCCTAAATTTTGCAGCTGTTTGTAGAAAAATTGCAATTTTTTGCCCTGACCATTTTACCGACGCCGCCAGTGCGTTGGCCAAGTTAGTCAGCATACATTTGACAGCATCGTAAACCTGTTTAACGGGAAAAGGCTAACAGGTCGAAACCACCATCCAAATTTGTTGGGACTGTTTCACTTGACAAATGAAACACAACCACATTTGCCTTCCACATAAGCTACTAAAATGTTGTCAAAATGCGTTTTTAAGAGTTGTAAAAACGTTGAATACAATATGCGATTTTTAGTTTGTAACTGGGATTTTGTCTTGGTCCTTGTTAGGGGAGCTTAGTCGCCGACCTCGTCAGATTTTTTATGTTAAATATGGAAAAAATGACGAAAAACGGGGAGAAAAAAAGTCTTGTCACATTTAGTGTAAAACGAATAATGCGGATCTCGCAATTTTGCCTACGTGCATTGTCAGCCACCATAAGCCACACTTCATACGGCAAGCTACGGCTTAACCATAATACGGCTTAAGCCTGCGCGGCTTAGAATTTTTACCGCGGCTTACAGTTTAGAAAATCTTTGACGGCATCTGGCGGTATACGGCGGCGGCTTTGGGGTTTGTTTTAATTTTAAAAGCCAGTGACAAAAGCTGCAAACGTCCGCGAGAATTTCATAAATAGACAATTTATTACATTTTCCATGACCACTGCCGAACACGTTTTTTTTCTTTAACTATTGCTTGCTTTTAACGTTTTTTAATTTTTTAGCAATAAACATTTATAGGCTATTTGTGTTTGCTTTTTTAGAAAAATGAAAGCATATATTATTTTAGAACAGGCCACTCACCATGCCACTTTAACATTTTTTTGAAGACTAAGATGATGCCACAGTACACAACAGTTGTACTGGCGCTGTTGTCGTGTTGTTACTTACCACCAATGTGTTACAGCTTGCTCGGATAACAACGACGACGTGATCATATCTCACAACTCGTCGGCGTCTTTGACGTTCAACGACTCGACGGCCGTGGCATTTCAGTGTCTCTATCAGACCCCCTACAATGTCCCCATCACTTACACGTGGTACGTTAACGGCATCAGAGTCAATCAGCTGAGCAGTTCCTACGAACATTACTTTACAGAGGGCGTCAACGTCGTGACCTGTGAATCGTCGTACGGCATGGAGCATTGTCCACCTTGCGAGAAATCCACTTCGCTAACTGTCACCATTGACCGTATGTCACTTTGAGGCTTAATGTGCATCAATAAAAAATTAATAACACTGTTTTGCTCTAAACAGATGTAAATAATATTTTTGCTGCGCCAACAGACAGTAATTAATAACTTTCGTTTCCTTGTGTCGTTCCCTTTATCGCTTATTTTTTATAGGCCCGTATATGCTTTTAACGAAAAGTAAAAACAATGTTGTCGATGATAATAAAGATTGATGAGGGTGAGGAGTGATATGTCACAAAATTTACTTTTGTTTGACGTTTAAAGATATGTCGAAGTAGTGACTGTAGTAGTAGCAGCAGCAGCAGCAGTAGTAGTATCTATAGCAGTAGCAACAACAACAACAGTTGTTATTTATTTTTTTGTTGTTATTATTATGACTGTTGTATGTTTCTGTGAAAAAACAGTGCCGTCTGTGAAGAAGTGTCCGTATCCGCACTGGCCGCCGATCATTCCTCCAATCTTCGCCGTCCTCATATCGCTACTGATGATACCTTGCTACTGCTACTCGTGTGGTCCGTGGTCCGGGCCGTACTGGGCCGAGCAGAGGGACAAGCTGATGACGGTCAACGACGAATGTCAGACTCAACGAAGACGTATGTTGTGTGCACAGCCTCAGCCGACGAACGGCTGCTTCAACTCAGCAGCTCGACTCAGACCAACCGCCAACCACCACCGCCCACAGTGCATCTAACAGTTCAATCGATAGTAGTACGCTGTCCCTCGAAATATCTCCGACACTATCGATTTTTGACGGTGTTAGTAATTTTGTGTACAGGTATTCCAAACATAGGTTTAACTGGCTATCAAATAATTGCTTTTGCACAACTGCGTTAAGTAAAAAGGGAACTTAAACGGTTATTTGATGATGGCCAGTTATGTGAAAATATTTGGACAAAAAGTAATTGAAATCCGATAAATGAATTCTTCTTAATATTGCAAGCAATAACGTCAAGGATTTTTTGAGACACAGTGTAGTAATTTCGTATAGCATGAACTCGATTAGCTGTAGCTAATTGTTTTGTTACAGAACTAACGACGTATACGTTTTTTTGGTTTTGAATTGCTGAATATTAAAATCAGCGTTGCCACGTATTCGCTGCATAATTCATATTTACGGATAGTATTGTGGCCATTCTGTGCACAATCTAATTCGTGCTCATCACGCTTGTTTTAATTTTATGTTTAGAGCTTTCCCTTAACCATCTGTTTTAAATATTCTTGACATTGTGTTACGTAGCAGTAGGCTTACTTACATTTCATTTTCTTTTCTTTTATTTCCATTTAGAACATTTTGACTTTGTTTTAGTTCAATTGATAGATTAAACTAGTAGGTTCAGCCTGCCAGTTGGTTTTTCAGTGCAAAGCCTCTATCGTATCGTATCATATGCTTCTCTTAAAAATATCCCATTTAATTGCTACCGTGCTTCGATGGTAAACTCTATCTGGTTCACTGATGACCAATTGTCAAAGTTTTTCCTTAAAGATGCGTTCTCACTGCGCGCGTTAACGCGCGTCACTCGCGTTAACGCGCGGCGCGTTAACGCGCGTGGACGATCTCAATTGATTGTTCAATCAATCCCTAATCCAGGCGTTACCTTACCCTAGGAAAGCGGATACATTTGAGATTGTCCACGCGCGTTAACCCTCGTCACGCGCGTGACGCACGTTAATGCTCGCAGTGAGAACACACCTTAAAACCTACCGTTTAGCCAAAGTACATTCGTTACAAACAGACGACAGACGACAACTTGTACCAAAAGGCCAGACATTTAAGATTAAATCCCAAAGGACGGTCCTGTAAGTACCACATGTATGTGCACTGGCGTCAACGCGTCGTAAACACCAGGCAGTGTGGATTTATGTAACCAAAGTGCGACGAACACTTTCGATCTTCGCAGGCTAGTGTGACCGTGCATATAGTTCTTTGATGTCTGAGGTGTGGCTTTATATCGCTTAAAAATATACTATACTCCGGAGTAAAAGTGTTGCTTGACAGCGACTTGTGATTGCATGCAAGGTGCAATATAACAGGCGTGCATGACGTCGCCTTGTTATTACGCACAGCAATCAAAAAAAATAAAATTTAATGCCGTATATAGCAACGAAAAATTGGAGCTAATGCTCACGGGACGCGCGAAAGCCCATAGCAGTTCCTGTTCGTAAACTGTCAGTCTATCTCCAGTTATTTCGTCGCGACTTTTACGGGGGTACCGCTCTTTGATGCTCTCGTGCACAGGTTTCCTTGAATCTAAAAAATCGAGACTTAAACCGTCAAAATTTACGTTCAATGCTAAAAATTTTATACGTAGCTTGTCCATATTTATCTCAATTGGTTTCGGCGTAATTCGCTCTCGGAATGTGTCTCGCAGCCCGAAATCGCCAAAAAATCTATAAAACCCCCTATTTTGGCGTTCAAGGTCATTTAAGGTCATTGAATTGGGAGCCAATCGAAAGCCAGTGATTAATAGTAACCTAGGCCCTATCTCGCAGCGTTACTGAGATACAGCGACTTATTGGCCAAAAATCGCAAATTTTGACCACCCCTCTTTTATTTAGGGCCCTCGTTCAGAGTGACCCTTTTCGAATTTATGAAAAAGCTTTGCGGTTCCTAAAACCACGAAGGGTAAAAGGCTGAGTAGACCTAGCTGGCAGGCTTCGCACCGAAATGGTTTACCTGCTCGCAGGCAGTCACCCATCGCGCAGTACTAAAAGGGCCCGGCGTAGAGTAACTTCGTTTCAGCCAAAACGCGTTACCAACTACGTCACGCCACTAATGCCAGTTCCGTGGCGCTACTTTGTGAATGATATAGCCTTGTGTAGCAGCCCCAAATCGCCCCAAAATTCATAAAACCCTCTATTTTGGCGTTCAAGGTCATTTAAGGTCATTAAATTCGGCGCCAATCGAAAGCCAGTATACGATTTCCTATTAGTGATTAATAGTAACCTAGGCCTTATCTCGCACCGTTACTGAGTTATTGGCCAAAAATCGCAAATTTTGCCCACCCCGCTCTCATTTAGGGCCCTCGTTCTGGGTGACGCCCTTCGAATTTATCGAAAAGCTTTACGGTTCCTGAAACTAGAGTCTTCCGGGCAGCCGAAGGTGAAGATTTGGTGATTCTAGCTTGCGCCGCTTTGACTGATCCACTCGTGTGACGGACAGACAGACAGACAGACGGACAAAATTGTGATGGCTAAGACGCGCTGAAAGCAATAGCTGCTTTCGCGCGTAAAAAGCTGCATCTGCTACGCCCATAGATTTTTCATAACATACTTATTGCACTCGTTATTCGATCAAGCACGATTCACTGTTGTGCTTTTTCAGACGCCAGTAAACCGCCGAAAGGCAACACAAACACGATTGCAATATGCACTGAAAAACTGGCAGGCAAACTCTCAATTTGCCACATAAAGTAAAAAAAACAAAAAAAAATATTTTGACATAATTAAAGTAAAATAAATAAAGCGCTATAATGTAAAAAAATTAAAAATAAAGTTATAGCAAAAACTATAACATAAAATAAAAATAAGTAAAAATAAGACGAACTAAAAAAACTAAAACAAAATTAAAAACCGTAAAGTCACTTCAAATGATAACAGAATGCCTATTTAGTTAAAAATAGGAATGTTTTGAAATTAAAGTAAAAGAATATTGTACACATTAAACAGCGACATAAGCGAGTTAAATTTTTTGAGGTTTGGGGGTCTGACGTAAAAGGCAAAGCCCCTATGGGGGCTAATGATAAAAGCAGCAAGTGACCACCGATTATTATTATTAACAATAAATATTATTAGATTGTGACCAATCTAATACTTGTCGCGCGCATTATTTTCTCCTATATTCTTGTACACCGTCGGCCATAAAAACGTTGCACTTTACTTTTGTCCATATCTTTGCCGATAATTAACCAATTTTCAAAAAATTTTCAATGGCTTACCCCGCAGACAATTTGCAATAATGTGAGTATTATACATTCCACCACACTTCAACTGCCTTGCTACACTACCGTGTAAAACATAGATTTTTAAAAATGACCAAAATCACTATAATGCACATACAAAAAATTTAATTTAAATTATAAAAAAATATAAATTATAATAAAAAAATTATAAATTACAATTCTCATACAAAAATTAAATTATATTTAGTACCAGATGCATTTATGATTTTTGTAAACAAAAACAAAAAATTTTTTTTTGAATATTAATTTTCAATGCAGTGACAGCATACTGG
>Ga0209671_1002695_pt1 | contig 16521 bp, 11 predicted proteins | sample WorMetHERISLAND2_2_FD_187401 | JGI IMG/M metagenome (GOLD analysis project Ga0209671, IMG submission 187401) | Marine gutless worms symbiont microbial communities from Max Planck institute for Marine Microbiology, Germany - Olavius geniculatus... | ecosystem: Host-associated > Annelida >...
TGCATGGGCCGACCAGCGTAAAATTTTGCACGATGGTCAGTACTAGGCCGAATTTTATAATGCTGGTCCAAAATTTTGTGGGGTGCACCCCAAAAAAATTTCAGGGGCCAGAAACATGCAAAATTGAGCCCAATTTCGCACAACTTCGAAGTTCGGCGGCGAATATCTCTGAAACGGATGAAGATATTCAAAATCGGATAGTCATTCCGTCTATCGCAATTCGTCCTGCGTTAGGCGAAACAAGTACGGCGAAGTTTGGTCCAGTGACCTTGGAGATTTAGATGTGAAATCGTACCCCCCTAAAACGCAATTTTCGGAAGACCGTATTTCGGCCCCTAGGGGGTGCTGCGCCCCCAAATTTTTACACGCGCTAGAGAATGACCAAGTCTTACTAGTGCACCCCCATCGGGGGTGGGGGCCCTCCTTACAACTTTTTTCAAAGGAGAGTCAAAAATTGGCTTAAAATGCAATAAAGGAGCGCTTATAACTTCGGAGTTAGGGGGTGTAGCCCGACGAAACTTTGGCACTTAACGCAGCTGTAGGTTGGGGTGATAACGCGGGTACAACTTTTGGGGGCAACGCCCCCTTAAAATTTGGGAGGGCAAAAACGTCCAAAATTTAGTACGTTTTACGACAACTTTCAACTTTGAGCGCAAATATCTCTGGAATCGATGAAGATAGCGACAAAAACTAAACGGCGTTGACGAGAAGGATTTTTTGTGCGTTGAACAAAAAAAATTTTGTGAAATTCCGTCCACTACGAACAAAGTTATAGGCGCTCATGTTGACCTACCCTAAGTCGCATTTGTCGGACGACCATATTTCGGCCCCTAGGGGGTGCTGCGCCCCCAAATTTTTACACGCACTAGAGAATCACCAAGTCTTACTAGCGCACCCCCCACCGAGGGCGGGGGCCCCCCTTACAACTTTTTTCAGAGGGGCTTAAAAAATTGGCTTAAAGTGCAATAAAGGAGCACTTATAACTTCGGAGTTAGGGGTATAGCCCGACAAAACTTTGGCACTTGACGCGCCTCTAGGTTGGGGTGTTAACGCAAGTATGAAATTTGGGGGCACTGCCCCCCTTAAAATTTGGGAGGGCAAAAAACGTCCAAAATTTAGTACGTTTTACAACAGCTTTCGAGTTTGACCGCGAATATCTCTGGAACCGATAAAGATAACGACATAATCTAAACGGCGTTGACGAGAGTGATCTTTTCGGCGTTGTACAAAAAAAATTTGTGAAATTTCGTCCACCACAAACCAAGTTATAAGCGCTAATGTTGACCTACCCTAAGTCGACAATGCGCGTTCGGCGTATGCCAATGCATTTGAGTTCGGGCCACGTGACTTTGATGTTGGGGAAATTTTGTCCCCCCTAATTTCCCCCAGTCGCACTTAGGGCGCCGGGCGGACTCACGTTGGGCTTTGCCCCAAATTTCTAGTTTTTTTTTGTTGCAACGCGAGATCTCTGAGATGCGTGGGCCGACCGGCGTGAAATTTTGCATGATGGTCAGAACTAGGCCAAACTTTATAATGCCAGCCCAAAACTTTGGGGGGCGCACTCCAAAAAAATTTCAGGGGCGAAAAACATGCAAAATTTGGCCCGATTTCAGACGACTTCGAAGTTCGGCGGCGAATATCTCTGAAACGGATGAAGATATTCAAAATCGGATAGTCATTCCATCTATCACGATTCGTCCTGCGTTAGGCGAAACAAGTACGGCGAAGTTTGGTCCAGTGACCTTGGAGATTTAGATGTGAAATCGTACCCCCTTAAAGTGCATTTTTCGGAAGACCGTATTTCGGCCCCTAGGGGGTGCTGTGCCCCCAAATTTTTGCACGCGCTAGAGAATGACCAAGTCTTACTAGCGCACTCCCCACCTGGGACGGGGGCCCCCCTTACAACTTTTTTCAAAGGTGAGTCAAAAATTGCCTTAAAATGTAGAGTATTAGACGGAGGATCTTTGGAGCCAAAGGGAGTAGCTTCATGAGACTGCCACGTGACGTGCTGCTAGATGGGGGTGATAACGCGGGTACAACTTTTAGGGTGCACCGCCCCCTTAAAATTTGGGAGTGCAAAAAACGCGGAAAATTTAGTATGTTTAACAACAACTTTCGATTTTGAGCGCAATTATCTTTGAACTGCATAGGGATATCAACAAGCGGTAAACGGCGTTATCAAATGCAGTTAATTCCGCGCTGAATAAAAAAAATTGTGTGAACTTCAGTCCACTAACATCAGAGATTACGCGGCTAATGTTTACACACCAAAATCAAATTTTTCAGAAGGCCATATTTCGGCCCCTAGGGGGGGCTGCGCCCCCAAATTTTTACAGGCACTAGAGAATGACCAAGTCTTACTAGCGCACCCCCCACCAGTGGCGGGGGCCCTTCTTACAACTTTTTTCAAAGGGGCTTAAAAAATTGGCTTAAAATGCAATAAATTAGCGCTTATAACTTCGGAGTTAGGGGGTGTAGCCCGACGAAACTTTGGCACTTGACGCGGCTCTAGGTTGGAATGTTAACGCAAGTACGAAATTTTAGGGCACCGCCCCCCTTAAAAGTTGGGAATGCAAAAAACGTCCAAAATTTAGTACGTTTTATGACAACTTTCGAGTTTGACCACGAATATCTCTGAAACCGATGAAGATAGCGACAAAATCTAAACTGCGTTGAAGAGAAGGATCCATTGGGCATTGAACAAAAAAAATTTTGTGAAATTAGGTCCACTACAAACAAAGTTATAAGCGCTCATTTTGACCTACCCAAAGTCGCATTTTTCGGAAGACCACATTTCGGCCCCTAGGGGGTGCTGCACTTCCAAATTTTTACACGCACTAGAGAATGGCCAAGTCTTACTAGCGCACCCCTTACCGGAGACAGGGGCCTGCCTTACAATTTTTTTTAGAGAAAGGTCAAACATTGGCTTAAAATGCAATAAAGGAGCGCTTATAACTTCGGAGTTAGGGGGTGTAGCCCGACGAAACTTTGGAACTTGATGTGTCTCTAGGTTGTGGTGTTAACGCAAGTACAACTTTTGGGGGCACCACCCCCCTTAAAATTTGGGAGGGCAATAAATGCCCAAAATTTAGTACATTTTACGACAACTTTCGAGTTTGAGCGCAAATATCTCTGGAACCGATGAAGATAGCGACAAAATCTAAATGGCGTTGACGAGAACGATCTTTTCGGCGTTGAACAAAAAAAATTTTGTGAAATTCCGTCCACTACGAACAAAGTTATAAGCGCTCATGTTGACTTACCCTAAGTCAACAATGCGCGTTCGGCGTATGCCAGTGCATTTGAGTTCGGGCCACGTGACTTTGGTGCTGAGGAAATTTTACCCCCAATCGGACTTAGGGCGCCGGGCGGACTCACGTTGGGCTTTGCCCCAAATTTCTAGTTCAAAATATTTTAACAAAATATCGCAGTTGATTAAATATTCTTTGCTAGTCGTAATGTAATGCTGACTTCATAATGCGTTGCGAGTACAAGCTTGTTGTCTCAACTGGTGCTGTCTTTTGCTACCTTGCTTTGATGGTGAACTTAATCTGGTTTGCTAATGAGAAATGCATATTGTGTCAGCACTGAGCAACATGGGGACATGAAATCAGGCATATTGCGATCGAAAAACTCAACCATCTTGCAAGCTCGGTGTCCTAGTGCACTGTCTTGCTCAAACATGTGAAAGACCAACTATCCCCACAGACACATAAATGTGATCACTGCATGTTTTTTTGTGGCTGCAACTGTAAAACTTAACAAATTTGTCACAAATGAACCAGATTTTTTACCATCGGAGCAGGGTAACAACTGACAGCACCAGTTGAGACTAGCAAGTTTGTATCCGTGACACATTATGACGTCACATCACGACTAGCAAAGAATATTTAGTAAACTGCCATATTTTGTTAAAATATTTCGAATTAGTATTTCTTCAGCTACAACTGGTAAAAATTTCATGTAAATTGATAATCATTTGAGTGAATTATGAAAAAAAACAAAAAGGGGTCCTTTTTTGAAACACCATGTATATGATACAGATGTTTTAGCATTTATTATCTGGAATGTCATCAACTTATTATAGATGTATATGTACTTTGCAGTCACACACAGGACATTGAAAGAAGGGCAAGGTTGCTACGACGTGAACGAGAACTGAAGAAGAACTTTATATTGCCACAATACCAGCCAAGGTCGACTAATTTAGATTGTAACTTAAAACCTAATCAGTGTGGTGCGGTATTTCAATAGTTTGGTTACTACATCTTATGTGCAATGCATATTCTCTGACAGTTTGCTGTCCACAGCTGCCATGCACTAGAATCAAATCTTTAAATCTAGTTATATACTTTTTTGTTTTGTTTCTGTTTTTAGCATGCAATATATGTTACCTGTAGTGAATAGTGATGCGGTGCATATTGTGGTCAGTGAGTTAATGGATCTGTTGCTGTAGGTTTGACAGTGCATCCAGCTCATGGCATGTTTTTTATCGACAACATGATGCACTGAGCTATGCTAGATCTCAGCCATGCAGTGTATGAATTACCGTATTTCCTCCATTAATTCAAACACTCTAATAATTCAAACACCTAAATTTTAAGGAAAAATAATTATTTATTTTACTCCTATTAATTCGAGCACCTGGCTCTAATAATTCAATCACGTCGAGTCCAGGTAAAATAAACCATAAGGCTGGTTTACTGGCAGTAAGCCACACACGACTAGAACGCATCGTTCGCGTTCTGCGTTCGCAGTATTCTAGTTAAATAATTCGAACAGGCTTTTCAGTAATTATTTTTTTTACTTCTAATAATTTGAACACTTGTATATTTATTTATTTTTAGCCGTACGAATTAATGGAGAAAATATGGTACCACTAATTTAGTTTTTTAAAAAAAAAATATGGAGAGATTTTTCTAAGTTTTATATCTCGGTCTCTGCGTTGTAAAGCATTGGTCAATGGTCATTTTCATAAGCGGTTAATTTTTTGTATTGATTGATTGATTAAATGTTTTGTTTTTACTGTTACTTTTTCTCTTCTTTGCATTATTGGCATTTTGATTGACTTTGTGCCCAGGATAGATTTGTAACATTACTCAGTGCTTGCGACTTTTTATTAGTATATGGATTTTTCTTAAATATGCAGGATAGGCGGTGAAATTATAGATAGTTAATTGTACAGTATAGTAGTACAAAAGCAGCATGTATTATCAAATGCAGAGCATTGTACTTAGTAGTAATGACTCGATAACAGGATTTCAATTTCAATATGATATCGACAAGGTATTTTACAAAATATTGTGATATCGATATCGATAATTTAAAATAATAAGTATGTAAATCTTATACGTGCATAAAAACAAGACGTGAACAAAAGTGAACATTGAGCAAGGCAGTATGCTTTATTTAGATAATAAAAATATGTCTAGGTGAAATTATATTACTACTGTAGTTAAAATTACGACACCATTAACTCGCCCCATTTGTAATCTTTTCTGGTCATGCAGTGTAGTGAAGAATCTGTAGTAAATATTGCAATATTATCAGAATGTTGTGATATATCGCAGTATTTTGGAATATCACAGTTTATCAAAAAATTTGATATTTTTCAACGATACGATACGATATATCGATATGGAAAGCGATATATGGATATTTTTGATATATCGAGTCATCACTAGTACTCAGTTTGTTGTGTGTTAAATTTGTGTTTATCTGTATTCATTGCATGTGCACATTTTTGAATTCGAATGCATTACAGTCACATAGCAGTTTCTGGTTCGGTCTTAGCTTCAAGCCCTAAACGAACGGTCGAGTTAGGAGGGATGGCAGTATGTTGTGTGCATGTTGTCATAGGATGTTCACGTGTTTGCGTTTGAAAGCATCACCGTAACCCAGCATGCTGGTCAGAGGCTGTATCTGGCATGCAGTTACGAACAGTTCTGGCATTACTACAGGCACTGATAGTACTAGTCATACTTTTTGTTGGGTTCTTTATTTTAATAGAGAAATAACGTATAACAAAAAAAGTTAGAACAAGAAAGTTTACAGTACATTAGACAGCCACAGCACATCGATGTTCGTACACTGCAGTCACTCTTTCTGGAATGTTCTGTCGCCGTTATCGCCTGGCTGCATTGCGTGCATCAGTCATGTGTCCCAGACCCATGTTGCATTGCTCTCACAGCCAGTTACATATAGTCCAATGAGATCTGACAATTCCGTTTGTCTAAGTGTCTGACATCACATTTCATTTTATTATTATGTCAGTCGATAAATTAAGTAACTTGATGTTTGATAGTTTGAAGTAGATTCGGATTGCTTTGTTTTGATGCTGATATTTATAGTTTATTAAGTGTGCTGCAAATTATCAAGCAGTTTAATGAATAAAATTGGTTGCAGAAAAATAAACTTGGCATATTTTTACTAAACAATGTACAGAATATTTGATCTTTAATTAGTTTTTTTAGTTTACGCTATAAATGCAATAAATGTTGATACTCTGTTTTTGTTTGTTTGTTTGTTTCAGTAAACTGCCAACATCTCAGCGTCATAATTATGAAGTTATTCCTGAAGGTCCTGTGCTTAGTTTTTAAATTGTGATTTTAATAATGCTTTGTTTTTACAGATTTTAGCGTTTCAGACTTTGATGTATTAACTGTATCTAAATCAGTGCAACAAAATACGATTTTGTTCAAAATTTTTCAATAGATATATTAGATTTGTGTTCATTTCAGTTAAAGCAGCTTGAGATGAAGTGTTTGTTGATTTTTTATCTTAATTAGTTGCAATTTGTCATCTGTTTCCAGACGAGTTTGTCATGTTGTAATGTGATGTTATATTACAATTATGTTAACTAGAAGTGCCCCACCCTATGGGCAAGAGTTTTCCGCCATGAAACACTACACGGTGCACTAAGCTGACAGGCTTGGCAGAATCAGTGGGGAAAGAAGACCTGCTAACACAATCCCCGCCCCCTCAGGCTGCTCATGGGGGCAGGTGGGGGCACGTACTTAAGGCCCAAGGACTCGAACACCACAGTCGGGGTCTGCGACCGTGCAACAGAGAAGGCGCTAGAGGGGGCTGACAGACAAACAGACTTTTTGTCCATTATAGTATGATATTATGTGGCATTAGATGCAACTTGTCGTCTGTATTTTGACCTGGAGTTTGACCGACAATTGAATCCCAACCACAACGGACAACGTATGGTCAACATATTCCTGCAGGTAATGCATGCCTGCTCCCTTGTCTTATTGTACAGCAGCATATCTGTCTTCTCTGTCTGTCAGATGCAAATAGTGGTGAAAATAATCACAACAATGATAATAATAATGTATGCAATAGTTATGATGCTTGTTTGTGTTATGCTGATTCTGTAGACATTGGGCGACTTCTTCGCTGAGCCTTTTCGCTAAGCCAAAGCTAAAGCTGAACGCTAAAGTCTGTACTTAGACCTAAGTTCAACTAAACGATTAAAAATGGCAGAAAACCGGTAAACCTAACAGGAAATAAATCAACCAGTTACGCTTGGACTTGCTTATTTAATTGCGCCGCGCATGCAAATGCCGTAATTACGTAATTTTTTACGTCATTGTGTAGCCATTACGGCGTTTATTTTTGGTACCAGACTGCTTTGATTTACTTACTATCCATACATATAGGACTGTAAATAGTCGCCACTCGCCATGTTTTTGCTCAGCGAAATCACTTGACTTTTTGACTTTTAGTAGGTACTTAGACCAAAGTTTAGACTCAGTGAAAGTCCAAGTCAAAAAGTGAAGTCGCCCATTGTTCATTCGTGTGTGTGTGTGCTTAGCTGTTGACTGTATTCATTGCTTGTATGAATGTGTGTGTCTGTGCATGTATTTGTGCAGTATGTATGCTGCTGTCTTCATGCAGTGTACAAAATTGACTGCAGTCTATCTGATGTTCTGCTGCTTGATGCCAGGTCTGCACTCATTGATCTTGCCAGTTATCTAACAGCTCAGTTTATAGTTTTCTCAAAATCAACATGAATCCCAGCCTACCGTTAAAATTTTGTATCAGATATTTGCGAAAAAAAATTTGCGAGACATAGCCTAATTTGTAGAGGCGCAGAAAATGGGCTTAGCTGGTTAATCGCCAATTGATTCACGCCCTGGTTAAACATAACCTATAGGTTAAAGTCAGTAATTCCAAAACTTAACCTTTGTCACGTTGATTCATGACACATCAGTAGGTTAACTCCCTTCGTTATCTCGAACGTAACGCGCACAGTTAACCTTTCGATTCTGCGAGGTTAACTTGCAATTAGTGTAAGATCGAAACTAATTCGTGTAAATAAGAACATTCTGCAAACCTTTCTCGGTCGTAGATCGTAGAACCGTGACAGCGTTGTGCGTAGTGAATCCTATCATTATAATAAGCAAAATTATCTTAATGTGATTGCACTTTTTCTACATGTGGAATTTGCCATGTTGCTGTGAATGAAAATGTTGTCTGCACCAATGACCTTGACCTCGCAGCATGCCTCAAGTGGAACAGTCGACTTTACATAGGGGTGATGCATAGGGCCTATGCAGTGTAGCGGGCAGTATTAAAACTTGTAATAATCGTAATCGCGATTCTAATATTGAAATTGTAATTCTCGCAGTTGCTGCTATGTGTTGCGTTGCATTTATTGCATCTTGTCGAAATACACTGTGAATTAATTGCCATTTAAATGTCCTCTGCTATCTAATTTGTAGACACAGCATTTAGTTCATAAGCCTTTAGTGGGCTATAAATGAACAGCCATGTGACTACTACTGCCATTCTTGATTCATGGCATGGTTATATGGACGAGGTTTAACTCATGGATTAGCAAACTTTGGTTAGTTTTTCCACTGGACTTAACCTTGCGACCAAGATAACCTAGGTTAGGTAACCTAGAAGTTAACTTGGACATGAATCATTCGGCCTTAAGTGAATGTATGCCAGGGTGCATTTTCCAAAGAATTCTGTTAGGGATCTCATGGAAAGACAAAGTTAGAAACAAAGACATTAAAAAGAAATATAGTGCATCAATAAAGAAAGAAGCCTGGGGTGGCTGGGTCACCTGTTGAGAATGGAGGACTCCAGAATAGCTCGTCAGGCAATACAGTGGAGCTGAAGGCTGCAAGAGAAAGTCGGGACAGCCAGAGAAAAATGGGACGGACAGCAAAAACCTGCAAGACCTGATGGACATGGACATTTGCTGGGATAAAGCTGAAGAACTGCTGACAGTCAGAGCAATGTGTGGCCCAATACATCCATCAGGACATGGGTTGAACTAAGGGTGTGGTACGGTGCATTTAAATGTGGTTCAGAGTGTAATCTGTGTAAATCTAATAGTTGTTTAAGTCACTTTGGGTCATCGTTTCACAAGTCCTGATAGTTTGTATGATACGTATATCATTTGATGGTCATGAGCTATTGAGCTAGTAATTGATGACAATTAGAGCTGTCAAATTAATGCATTAATTAATGCATTAATGTGTTAATAAATTAATGCGCGTTAAAAAAGTTAACGCGCGTTAAAAAAATTAACTCGTGTTAAAATAATTGATGCACATACGTCAATTTATGTTAATTTACTTAATTCCATGAAGCAAAAGTTCCAATATTCCGTTAAACTACGGTCATTTGACAATCGAGTGTATTCAACTAACTAAACTATTGTTGCCCTTCTGTCACTACAGTAAATAAATAATTATTTTGATGACAGGCTAATAAATTTTTATTCTAGCTGTGACGGCAGTTATTGTTGATTATACCTTTAAAATGTGTTTTTAACTTTCTATATTCTACAGGTGAAGCCCCCCAAACATCGCGGACCCGGGGTAACCTACCCCCCTACTTTTTCTCTTGACGGGCCTGGGTGCGTTAATAATGCATTAATTAATGCGTTAAAAAAATTAACGCAGTGCATTAATGCATTAAAAAAATTAACACTTTGACAGCTCTAATGAGAGTGAATTTTTTGGTGTAATTGATTGTGTTTATTTGGATGATGTGTGTAAAACTTTACAGCACCGACATTAAGTTTAGTCAGCATGCAATCTTCCACATTCCTGGAGCAGTATTTAGAAACAATATTGCTGCAGGTCAGTTCTCTCCGTTATAGCTTACCGTTGAATTGATATCAGTTAGTTCAGTTGCTGTTAGGAACTTTGTATTACTCTTGGTCACTGTTTGAATGTGAAATCATATAGAGAAGATGGATGATTTTTTGCGTTCTGTTGTGGTAGTCACTCGTTAGCCGACTGAAACTTTCAATTTGGTTGCTACGACAACGTCGACTATTGCTCCTGAGCAACTTGTGTCAAGTTTGTACACTTAGCTGCCAGTCACTGAGGGGTGTGTTTAACAGCCAAATGTAATATGGGTTCAGGCAAGTAACAGCGTGCATGGTTGTGGCCATTTTTGTCATAGGGTTAAACTTTTAACAATGTAGATTCCTTAATGCATTACGCAACATCTATATTGGACAGCTGTGCTTGTATGTGCTGTGTAATGATTACAATAGTTTTATGTTGGCATTAAAGTCAGTTAGTTGCTGATTGTGACATCAGGCAGGTTCGTACATCACGTGCACAGTCGGCTGAGGTCTGAGATTGAGTCACGTGGACGCAGCGCGGACCCACATGGACCCCGGGCAGATCCAGGAAGCTGTACAGATCCAGGACACCGGATGGATTTAGGATGCCGGATGGATGCCAGTTCTGACGATGGATGTGATGGATTGTCTGTGGATGAGCTGCGTCAGTTGTTTGTCAAACAGCGCAATGCTGATGATGCATTCTTCGCTGATCTCGGTATGTCTGTTTCGCGGATTACAGTGATTTTCTATGAAATGTGAAACAGTGAAATATTCTGTTTTGAAATCTTCACCATGTTACTGTCTGTCTGTCTGTTTGTCTGTCGCATGATGTTGCAAAAGAGGCTTAGCAGAAAGCCGCAGAACGTTCATAATTAGTGGACAAATCTTTTTATCACACATCAGAAAATGCTGCTTTTGTCGGCTTACTACATCAAATAAGACAAAGTAGTTTTTAATCAGCTTTTTATCACCATGCCATGAGATTAAAATTAAGGATGTTCATGGTGGTTGGTGAGCAGTGCATATAATTTTATGTGTGTATGTATTGTATCTGTATATGTTGTATGCTATCTTTGTGAGCTAGTCATCATTGTCAGTATGTGTTGTCAATACGTTTCAGGTGTCTACACACGTAATCGTAATTTCCGGCTACTGATGTCAACTAAGCTCGGTAAATCCAGCGGAGAACTGAAAGTTGCTCGCGAAAACCAGTTTCTGCGTAAATCCGTAATGGCTGAAAGTTTGCCACGAAAGCGTACTCAGCGGTCACGACAGCAGACAGAAAGTGAATTGGAGCAAACATTTCTTGATTCATTAATTTGCAATGTGGAGTATGTGCCATCTTGTTGCTGGTGTAGGTTTAGTTTAGAGTTCGGGTTCTTTGTGCATTCTGCATGGTTTTTTACCCTAGGTTCAGTTGCTTTGTTATGTGCTTAGCTCCTTATGGTTTTTTTGCACATTTTCCTCAGTCTGCTATTAGCTTCGCTGTTACTGCATGTGCACACACACGTCTGACGTTGTTTTTCGACAGCATCTGCGTTCGGCCAGCAGTCACCAACTTTCCGTGCCACGTCAACGGCTCAGCACTTACGGCCGTTGGGCATTTTCTGTTGCCGGACCAACTGTCTGGAACTCACTGCTCGATAACCTACGTGATTCGGAATGTTCTGCAGACATTTTCAGACAGCGCTAAAGACGTTTTTGTTTTCACTATACCAGTGTGTACAGCACATTAGAGGTTTTTAACGATAATGCGCTATATAAATTTACATTTGCCATTGACCACACTAGATTATTCATCTTGCAGGTTAATTCGTCTGCATTATAAAACTTGATAACATCAGTAGAATATAAACGTAGCATTGTTCGATATAAGGTGGATGTATTAAACCCAACATTGAATTGAATTATGGGAAATTTTCCTATGCAGTATGGAGTAAGAGCTTTGAAATTTGTTTGTTTTTGCTCTGCTGTTTTAAAATATTCTTCTTTTCAGCAATGCAGCTAGGGTACTTTCTCAACTGTCAAGCAGGTCATAATACTGAGTTAAAAAGGGTTAATAAAGTTGGGTGGCAGGAAGTTGCATGTTTTTGCCAGAGTAGATATAGGAGCTCATAATTTTTTCCCCGTATAGCCCAAAAATGTGGGTTTCAGCCCCCAATTTTTTTTATTGTTAAACAAAAATGTTTCAACCAGAAGAAATTTTTTCCAACAGGGTGAAATTTAGGTTGTGGCATTTGCTTCCGTTCCTACGACACTGCTGACTGGGGCTGATACTGAAGCATTTGTGACACTGTGTAGATTCAACAGTGACACATCATCTATTCTGGACTTTGATGCTCCTGACACAAACGTGTCGACTATATCACGACCAGTTCAGCAGCACAGATGCGAACATTATGGTTCGTAGTTCAACAGCTCAGTTAAATTTGCATGTTCTTTGCATTCGGTAGTAGCGTGCATGTAAACGAACTAATTACAAACTGCATCACTTCTTATTAACTGACAATAGTTGAATTAGAGTTGTAGTTGAAATAAAGGAGAGTTGTATTACCTGTTTGTCTATCTGTCTGATTGTCGCATACACTGTGTCCCAAAAAAACATACCCGACATTTTCAACCATAACTTGAAAACCAATTATCAGATTTTGACAATTTTTTTGCACTAATATTCCTGATGCAACTTGCCATCAAATGACCATTCAGTGCCCCATCTCACCCAATGTATGCTTCTGCACTACCTGGGGAAAACACAACCAGCAAAATATCACTTTTTTATCCAAAGCGATATGATTGCTTAATTTAACATAACGCGTAAAACACATTTTGTTCACATTTCTGACACTTTGGCTAACAATTCATCCAGTTGTCCATTTTTCAACTGCCTGCAATAAAATTGCTTAAAGTGTTGGCCCACTGTGCGAACACAGGCAAGGAGATGCTTTCTCCATTCATTGACAGCAGTATTGATAATGTTCTGCTCCAGACCAATCTAGGCTGTACCAGTCGCTTCTTGACTTCACAAACATTTCTGAACTTTATCTGGTAGACACACTGCTGCATGACAGTCAAACCTTGTAATGGACCTGCTGTTGGGGCCCACAGATTAGGATAGATGGAATTTACTGACGTTTTTTGTTCATTTTAACACGTATTATGCTTGGTCTATTTTCCGCAGGTAGTGTAAAAGCAGACGTTGGGTGAGGTAGAAACTAAAACACTTATTAAATAGCCAGTTGTGTCAGAAATATTTCTGCCAAATATTATTGAAATCTGCTAATCTTTATTCAGGCTATGATTGATAATGTGGGAGATGTTTTTTCAGGTTTTGTGTTTATTTCAATAACATATTTCGCATGATCTACTTTCACTAGGTAGTGCAGAAGCATACATTGGGTGAGGTGGGAAACTGAATGGTCATTTGATGGCAAGTTGTGTCGGGAATATTCATACCAAAAATTATCACAATCTGATAATTGGTTTTCAAGTTACAGTCGAAAATGACAGGGATGTTTTTTGGGACACAGTGTGTACTCAAAAAGCCACAAGTGCATTTCCTGGAATTTTTTGGAGAGATGGCATGCAGTCCATGTTGCAGATTTTGATGAAATCAGATATAGTAATGTCACAGGATTTTCTGTTTACTGCTGCAACTTCTACAGACAGCCGAAAATAAAAAATACAGACCAACCTCGGTGAATGTGTAAACTCTGTTTGCTGATTTCTAGCATTTGTAGTGTGAAATCAGCTTACATTGTGAAGAATACTTCTACTTTACTAGTTGGTAATATCTTCCGTGATAAAAGCACTTCAGCAGTTTGGTCTATGACTTTGGTGTACATTATAAGTTACTTATTTTGTTTACCTTCTTTTGGCTGCATTTTTTGTACACTTTGGTTTGCATTTTGTGGTTTTGTTGTGTCGTAAACCTACTGTACTATGTGGTATTCTTCTGCTTTTTTACATTATTATTTTGTTGCAAATTTGAGATAATTATTGTGTGTCTCTGTGGCAGTAGTAGTTGTAACTGTTAACATGGAAGATGTGTGCCATGTTTACATTGTGGAGCGCAGATAGCAGCGGTGGTCCGAGTCCGTTTCCGGCCGTGGACGAGTTTGTGACGTTGTTGGTGCGGTCACTAGGCAGCAGGGATGTAGGTGCTATATGGCGCTGGGCTTACTTCAGCCAGTCACATCTGCTCATTTATGATATTGTCCACAACCGCTGGTGTGCCAACGTCCAGCGTGAACACCGCAGTAACAATATCATGTCAGTTCTAGACTCTCACTTACAGCATGGACAAGTCATTTTTTGAAAAGTCCAATCCATTTGGTTTTATTCTTTTGGGGGTCAAACCAGTTTTGTGAAAAACCCAGCCTGATGGGTTTTGGGGTATTGTGCATTTCTAAGAACTATCCATTTAACTTCAAGGTGGATTTTTTGGTGGGTTTACCCAATGAAACCCACTACATTTATTGGGTATGTGCCTAAGTGTATCTGCGTGTGCATTTCATGCTTTGTCACAAGCAGGCACTTCCTGCAGCTGACTTCTGGTTCTGTTTGAAAATTCGTCTGTTCCATGTCTTGTATCCTTCTTGTATCACTTTTTGGACAGTGGACATTATTTTCTCTTGTTACTTACTTACTTATTACTTTACTTCTGTGTTCATTTCGTTTTGCCAGCAGTTTGTATTTGCATTTGAAAACAGATTTATTGGTCTAGCCTTTGCTGAATTGCTCTGTCTCTTAATGTCATTATCGTTCAGTGTTTCAGTTCTGTTTGTTGAAGTGCATTTGTGGAAAAATTCAGTTTTAATGGATTGAGTTTAATCCTGACTCCATAATGAGTGTGAATTGTGGAAGAATTTGTTCTTTGCTTCTCGTTGCACAGTTATTATTCTGTGGTTGATGACTGCACGCAGGATCGTCGTGGACTTGTGTCGAGGCGTCTACTATCAGAAGTGTCATGATCCTGATTGTCGAGCAGTTAACTTCAAGTCTTCTGGTATGTGTCTTCTGACTAATTCTGACAAAATTATGTATGAATGAAAATCATGAACTTGATTTTTGTAGATGACATCAGAGCCACTAGCAACCGTGTTCGTCAAGTGATTCATCGAGTTACTCACTTATAATTACGCAATGTGCACTCTACTGCACTGGTCTGCAGCATGTGTTGCTACATGAATTGTGTTGTGCATTAATTGCTACGTTTTTACAATGTCTGTGCCAAAAATTGACTAAGCAATACAATTTGCAGTCCGTACAGTCAGTTATGCAACAAAGCAGCATTGAAGTGCTGCACCAATGCAGAAATCCTCCAAAATAGGTAGCTGGTCTAGCTGGCTTCGTCAGTTTTATTATTCGTATTATTTGTGTTGTGTGTTGCAGAGTGCCAGCTGCCGTCAGTGCTGCTGGATCAGGTGGGTTGGCGTGACAACAGCCCTGCTGATGTGGCTGATGATGAACTTCTACAAGCCGTGATGGCAATGGAGCAGAGTCAAACAGCAGCAGCAGCAGCATCAGAGATGGATAGTTTGTCAGATGATGATGAACTTATTTCAGCCGTCGTCAGTGCAGAGAACACCGTGCAGACGAGACTGACTGATAACTGACACTGGTGTCCTGGCCGGGGCCAATTTCACCCCATATCTTTGACTGTCGGAAAATTTTCATCCTAAAATGCAAAATTTGGGCTGAAACCCCCATTTTGGGGAAATTTAGGGACAATATATAAATTTCGAGCTCCCATAATTTTCTCATTTGGAAATTAGCTTCTGTCTGTCGGAATTCTATCTGAGATTTGTGGTGTATGTTGGAAGAATGGAACTTCCTGCCTTGCCTATGTTTTAAACCCACAACTTGCTGACCACAGTGGACCTTACATGTCATTTTGTAACAGTTGTAGTTAAGCAGCTGTTGACAACTGAATTCAGTCTGGTACATACAGGGTGGCCCAAAAAAACGGGGCCACTCTGTTATATAGCTTCTAACTTCAGAAATACTGCTTAGATCTACACGATTTTTTGCAGAAATCAAGGTCGTTTTATTCTCAACACGAAAACATAAGTTACTGAAATTAATTATGTGCAACAGTGGCGCCACCTGGCGAATACGAGTTACTATTTCAAATGACGCTCGGCAATTGTTTCAACTTTCAACAATGTGCATCGGCGAATGGCGTCGTTGTCTTGCCGCCGTGGTGCAGCAGAATGGTGGACATTTCGAGCACAAATTCTAAACATTGATTTCATGACTAAATCAGACTAAGTGTTATAATGTGGTTGTAATTTTATGTGCATTTTGTTCTGTAATTAAGCGTCATGAACTATTACCGATTGCTATTTGAAGCAATATGACTCGTATTCGCCAGGTGGCGCCACTGTTGCACATAGTTAATTTCAATAACTTATGTT
>Ga0209671_1002696_pt1 | contig 16519 bp, 10 predicted proteins | sample WorMetHERISLAND2_2_FD_187401 | JGI IMG/M metagenome (GOLD analysis project Ga0209671, IMG submission 187401) | Marine gutless worms symbiont microbial communities from Max Planck institute for Marine Microbiology, Germany - Olavius geniculatus... | ecosystem: Host-associated > Annelida >...
TATGTTCAGTTCGGCGAACTGATAGAAGCAATGCAAAATTTGCTACTTTCAGTTTGGGGAAAACAGATAATGCCCGACGCCACCAGGCCGTTGACATCCTGCCTCTGTCACTTGTAAACACAAATTGTTAAAAATCACTAAAATCACAGTAATATATATATGCAAAAATTACTATCTGAAACAATTTCTAGTAATTTTTCTACTAAAAGTAAAATGTTTGATTTTAGACACATTTCTTGTATTTGTAAACAAAACGAGACAATGTTATTATGAATAATAATTTTTAGTGCAGTGACAATATACCTGTTTTGTAACTTGCCATTTAGCAATAAAGACAAGGCTCTGATTAAAAACTTATATTAGTTAAAAAAATACAACTCTTGAAGAATTCTGTCAAAATTTTTAAAAGATAAACTGCTAGAGAAACTGTTATGAAAAAGATTCAGAAAACAGGAAGCACCAACCAAAGACATAAGACTGGCAGACTAAAGCATACTCATACAGGGTGGTTCAAAAAAAACGGCACAAAGTTTATGGCACCATAATTTTGCAACCGTACATCACAGAGTCATGCGGTTTTCAGCAAAATGTTCTGAAAGAAATTCTTTACATGACTAAAGTCAGTGTTTAAATACAGCAATTAAATATTCTTTGTTTTGCCGCTGGCAAGTGAACTATAGAAAACAGTATTACCTTCAACGTATTATGGTCCATAAAAACATGCCACTATTATTTTATGAATAGCTCCGTGAAACATTGGCTGACTTTAATAATTTTTGGCATGCAACATTAAGGAGAAACTTGACGCAAAGGTTTGTAGTTTTGGCTACCTCACTTTAATGTTGTTGTTACACTACCGTGTGAAATGCAGAAGTCGCAGTTTGGCCATTGACAACAATGAATTCCTACCGGGTAGCGTATGCATCGGCTCAGAAATTATTAACTGAATAGTGACAAATGCAATTAGCAATTATTATCACTCAAAAATTCACACGTGACATCAGATTATCTTCATTTCAGCATGTGCTCAAAATGTCCTTCTGCAGCACAAACGCAAGCGATAGACGTTGACACGATTTGCCAACAGCACGTTCGCTAACTGCACGACTCAAGCGGCCCACTTGCTGTTGATGTATCATTTCAGTTTGTCAACTTAGAATTTTAAAACAAAGAAGAAGCAACAGCTTTTCAATGATTTCGTGGTCTCAGTAATTTTCCGAGCTGACACATGCACTGCCCAGTATGAATTCATTGTTGTCAATGGTCAAACTACGACTTCTGCATTTCACAAGGTAGTGTAGTGACAACCTCAAGATGAGGTGGCCAAAACTACATACATTCACGTCAAGTTTCTTTTTAATGTAGCATGCCAAAATTATTAAAATCGGCCAATGTTTCATGGAGCTACTGGAAAAATAAAAGTGGCACATTTTTATGGACCGCAGTGTCAAGGGTAATACTGTTTTTGCATAGTTCAATTGCAAGCAGCAAAAACAAAGAATATTTAACTGCTGTATTCAAATACTGACCTTAGTCATGTAAAGAATTTCTTTCGGAACATTTTGCTGAAAACCACATGAGTCTATGACATACGGTTGCAAAATTATGGTCATTAACTTTGTGCCGTTTTTTTGGACCACCCTGTATGAAAGAGAACGTGACCACACACCACTGTGCATGAAATGGTAGGCTTACTACATGTAAATAAAATAGACCAGAAACAAACAACGTGTTTGTTTCTGGTCAAACAAACAAACACATTGTTGAACTCGCTAGATATGTAGAAAGATAGGTTTAACAGTGTAGCATCGTACAGGTCATTCATTGCGAGCTTGGGCTGAAGTGTCTTTTATTTTTCAACATGCTTTTTAGCTGTTATTTTTAGTTTTTCTTGCATTTAAATTTCACAACGTAGTGTAGCGACACAGCTAAAGAGCGGAAAGATACTCAATAACTGCTTTATTGCCAACTGTGTAGAGAGTGTGCCAGTGAAAGAATTTTGAAAATCGGTTAATAATCGGCAAAGATATAGACAATACCAAGTGTGACGTTTTTGAGACACAAAGTAGAGTCTATAAAACTCAACATCTAGCATTGACAACCATCATTACAAGCAGTGCAAGGTTTTCAACTGTAAAATTTTGTCGCTGCAGAGCATTAAAATACATTTCAATGATAACGTCATGTTCACATATTGAGCATGTGAGTAACAAAGCACGAGGAGGACTTTGGTAGCAGAGGCAAATGTGAATATTCTTGTGCTGAAATCATGCAATAAACTTCAAATTACGTTGATTAAAACAAAAATTCTAGTGAAAAACGCAAAATCACTGTATTTTGGCGAAAAACATGGCATTTGCCAAAATCACGCTTTCCGTGATTTTCTACTGTCCCTAACTATGATGCCCATACAATGTTTGGAGTGAGCGACACCATCGTCTTAGAGCAGTGTGTTCTGAAATCAGGCAAATAATTTCATGAATATTCAAACATTTTTCTACCTCAAGCGTACAATGATTAATACAACAGCAAATAAATATACACACAAGTAAAAGAAATGATGCACTGTTGCAGCAGTTCGTGCAACTTGTTTGGTTCGTGACAATGACAAAGGCAATCAATTACGCTGAGCACCATAGCGTCAGAGGCTTATATCCCAACACCCGTTGAGCACAGCTTGTGCCTAGTGAAAAATAAGTACAGAAGTTTTGTTAAGGGTGTGGATCAAAACTCCCCTCTTATTTTTACTTAGCAATCAACACCTTTAACAAAACTTCCCCCTATTTTTCACCGGGCAGTCTACACTTGGACAGAATGGGGGAGATAAAGCTTAAGAAAAAGCAGTAAGGAGAAAAAAGGAAGGAAAAAAGAGGAGAGAGAGTCAGAGAAAGTAAGAAGCCCAAAAGTGGGAGGGGAGGGGGCCTTGAACGTAGAAGTGGGGGAAATTTGAGCCCAAAAGTTATGAGAGGGGACTTGCGCCCGATTTCAATTCTGCATTTGGTGGGACAGAAGCCACTGCATAACGTAATGGCTGATAATCAATATTACCACCGGTCAAGTGATCAATTAAATCAACACGATTGCCTTGGTGTAGTTCAGAGTGGTTTTGTACATTTGAAATATAGCGGTGCATGTCACATCTTTACACTCAGCACAAAAAATGACACAGGTGACCTTATACAATACGTGCACACGTAGCTTCAACTCTTGACTAACATAATTATCACACCTGTCAAATTAATGCGTAAGTTAACGCGTTAATGCATTAATAAATTAACGCACATTAAAAAAATTAATGCACATTAAAAAAATTAACGCACATGTGTAAATTTATTTCATTTACTAAATTCTGCAAAGCAAATGTTCCAATATTCCTTTTAACTGCAGTCATTTGATAATCGAATAAATTCAAGTAACTAAACTGTAGTTGCTGCTCCATCACTACTGTAAATAAATATTATTTAGATGACAGGGTAATAGATTTCTATGCTAGCAATGACGTCAGTTATTGTTGAAAAATGTGTTTCTATTTGCTTTCTAACTTTCTATATTCTGCAAGCGGAGCCCCCAAACGTCGCAGGGCCCTGCAGGTAACTCCCCCCCTACTCTCCCTCTCGACGGGCCTGGGTGCATTAATAACATGTTAATTAATGCATTAAAAAATTAATGCAGTGCGTTAATGTGTTAAAAAAAATCAACGCTTCAACAGCTCTAATAATAATAAATGTTACTTACTGCTAACTTACACTAAACAGCAGCTCAGGCTGTGTACACACGTCACACGTTATTTCTGTACACTGCTAAATTGCACATTAACAAACCTAACACACTAACAATTAACTTCAGTCTGTTACAGATTATACTTCTGAAAGTCCAAATACTGTCTGTCTAAACAAGTTGTCAGCAGAAATTCAAATGATATCAATAACAATAGTTCAACAGCAGCTGATATCAGTGTCGAGTTCTGCTGCGGTTCACCTTCATCCGTCTTTCCAAATCCTGATGATACTCTTCCAAATATGGAATTACTCTCTCTCGAATATAGCGAATACATTCTACATCATAAAAATTTCAGCTGCAAACTGAATGATAGGGAATGGTTCAAGAAGCAGTGGTGCCAGCTCTTAAAAGATGCGGATGGCACTGAGGTGTGCCCAATGCACCCCGTTGGATGCAGGATGAATCAAAGTCAAGGTCAAAGACAGGTCATGCATACCGCTGCAATTGCAATGCCACTACAAGTTCGTCGGATTCAAAAAATATTCATTATGAATAAACATGGCAAACATATTTTACACTATACAAATACTAGCATTACTATAGATTCAGCAGGTTTCTTGTCGACACTGTGTGCTGGTCGTCTCTTTGTTAAAATTTACTTATCTACCTACTTAAAGTCAAATTCCAACAGTGTCTATAACAACCTGATAAAAAACTACTAAGTATAGTAATAATTTGTAAATGAGATTCAGGCATTACAAGAAATACTCCAGCAAATAAAAGCAAACAAATAAAAGCCACCTACCAGAGAAACTCCTTTGCTGTAGTTTGACTGGAACATGTGCCTTTAAATTGTAAAACCTTTGTCTCAGATTATGAGGCGACGGTAAACTACAACAGAGCCATTCGCACATTAAATAAATTACGCAAAATCATTTGGAAATAAACTTAAAATCAATGTAGTTCTGTTCTACTGTAACTATTTTATTATTATTTGACGCTGATTATTGTGTGTGTCACTGTACAGATATGGTGCAGTCTTGCGAAGGAAGTAAGTCTCACTAACAATATTTTTTATCACTCTTTTATCTCAGATGAAATCATAACAATTTTTCTAAATATTTGACATAGAGCCATTCAGCACCTCTGTATCTTTGAATGCCATGGTGCTACAAAAATGGTCTATTATTAATATTGTTTTACCCCCGATGAATATATTCTAAGAGAGTTTAAAAACTGTGCCATTAGCCTTCAAAGGAACCTTTACAGTTGCTACCGATTTGGACTAGTGCCACTCCAGCAACTTGGTTTTTGTTTTTGACTTTTGTTTTTAACCCACGGGAACCTTTACTACCGGGGGTTAAAAAATAATTACAATAGCTGGTACAATGGTACATGTTTTGGGTGGGAGTCAGAGAACCAGATAATACAACACAAATACTGAACCGCAACAAATAGTGTAAAGCACTGAAATAAATATGTTTAACATTCAAACTTCAGAAAACTCACTAATTGAATGTTTTCCACAATGACAACCAGTCAATGTCCTTCTCCCTTCTTACTTTTGAAGAAACAATCCTATACAAATATAACATGATAAAATTAAACATGTGTGCATACAACCATCAATGGCAAATGGTAAATTTTCATTTACACATGTAAATGCACAACAACATTTTCTATAAATATGAGAAAACTGTTAAGTTGATGACACACTGACCATTTTCCGGTTGTTTCAGACGCCTGAAACAGGCACCAGTTGTCTAGTGCCAGAAACCGTGACACACTTAGCCAGCAAATGATACCGGCAGCTTGTCAATTATGCTAAGATTCTATCATATTAGGTTTTTAATGATGCATTATACAGAAATTCGTTTTTTTCGTACTGTTCTATGAGTCGAAAAATACTTTCGTCACTCCATCTTTCATTTTTGTTTACTAATGAGCAGTGGTATGGTCTGCTCAGACTGACCAATCACAGTTCAGCTTTTCAGCTAGTTTGCGGCATGAAATTAAACATGCTCTATCCGGCACCGGTTTCTGGCACAAAAAAAATCTGGCACCAGAAAAGTATGAAAGACTGACCAGTTTCTGGTACCAGAAACAGGCGCCTAAAACTGGCCAGTGTGTCATCACTATTAGACTGTACTGCACCTGTTCAGTGTGCAAAAGGATTTCTACCACAATACTTATTTCTGATGTACAAAAAAATTTTTCTGATCAAATCTGAAGTTAACATGTCCAGATATTATCAGTTACTTCTTCCTTTCCAACCTCAAAACTTTTTTCCCATTTGCCTACATATTATACAACTTTGACGGAGGTCCAATGACAAGAGCAAATGACTAATAATGCATCCGCAGTGATCAATATTATTTGCGGAAAACTAAATGAAAGTTGCAGATTTGCAGATATGAAGAATGTAATATAACAAAACTGACCTAAAGCTTACCAGCATCTACAACAAGGACCCAAGTAATATGACAAAAGGCGGAATCATATTTCGACAGATAGCAGCAGCATAGGACTGATGGTTTGGTTGCAATTGACAATTGCACATTATTGCAGAGGCTTCGACAAATCTCACCACCACTTGAGGTCAAATGATCAAATCCCCAACTAACATAATCTGTCACTGGACTCCACAAGTGTACCGGCCAAATGGCATCCAAACCCACCAAATGATCTAAGCAGGGAGGGAGGGGGCCAAATGTGACAAAAATACAAACATCAGACAGACCATCAGACCATGCTCTTGAGAAATGTGTAAGAATAGGCAAAAGTGCTTTGGCTGCAAGAGCAATTCCACGGAAAAATACAGACACCGCTCTCTAAATTGAATATAAAACAGACTATGACAATTAAATACTGGGGATGGCCTGCTGTAACTATGGCCCACTACAGCAATGGTTCACTCGCTGTGGTAGGCACAAAATAAAAGACTCCAGTTAAAAAGAAGTAAAATAATGGAAGAGATTCAAGAAAAACACATCCACTATCTATACAGGGTGTACACATTATAAGCTAATGTTAAACTTGGCAGTATGATACGTATGGAGTGAGGGCTAGCTGTAGCAGACTGTTCCCGGCATACTAACATGTCAATAAGACGCATTTTTTCATGCAGAAGAAATTCAACTTGGCCATCACACGACATGGTACACCTGCAAAGAAAACCGACAGATCTGTCAGATATGCATACACATCTTGCGGCTTAATGGCATAACAACAGAGTGTCGTACTTGTGATCAAGAGGCCAAGTGGCTACTATTTGGATGAGTGACTGTCTGTGGACAGACCTGTGAATCATCTTCAATATAACCAGCCACCTGGATCAACTCAGCCTTCCATCCCCCCGGAATGGGTAAATTGAGTTCTGGCCCATCTGGCTGAGGTTAAGGCAGGGCGTGTTCAACTGCGTTGGGTGAGAGGTAACACTACCATATGAACCCAATGATCCCATATGGCAGGTGACACTCTGTAGCTCTGAAATAGGTTTGCCATAGAGATATACGCGATCTTCAAGAGTTGCAGTTCTGGACAAAAGCATAAACATTTGTTCAACAACGTCAGAGGCAAAACTGAAATTCACATTGGATTGCTGCAATATCAATAACTTTAATGCCCACTGTAGAAAAAAATTGTGACAACAGTATCAGGCAATAAATTTTTTATTCAACACCTTTTGATACCAGAATAAATATCAGTACTACATCCTGACTTGCCAAAATAACACTCGCTATAACAGCAGCTTCCATTATTTCATCCTTAGCAATGCACCGATTATGACAGGTTGCATGAGTGACTGGCGCTAGTTTGGAAGCAAAGATCAAACTACGTTGTGTCCCAATAAAAACATCTCTAACATTTTCGACTGTAGCTTGAAAAAATGATCAGATTTTAATAGTTTTTTAAAAGTAATTAATTCTGACATAACTGGCCATCAAATGCCCATTTAATTTTCCACCTCAACTAAAGTCTGCTTCTGCACTACCTGGGAAAAGCAGAACCAACAAAATATTGCATTTTTATCTAAGCCAGTAATATTAGTTAATGAAATAAGTCAAAAAAACTTACTTTGTCCACATTTGCATCACTTTGGCTAACAGTTCACCCATCTTATCCATTTTTGCAACAGTTTACAGCAAAACGATTGAAATGTTGGCCCATTAGCAAACACAAAAATGGAAACACTTGTCTCCATTCTTCGACAGCATTGATAATGTTCTGTACCAAACCGATCCAGACTTCACCAATAGTTTCTTGAATCCATCAACATTCCTAAACTTTACCTGGTAGACACAATGCTGCACAACAGTTAAGCCCTGTATTCGACTGGCAGATGGGCCTGCAGATACAGAGATGAAATTTATTGACTTTTTTTGTTCATCTCAACACATATTTCGCCTATTTTGCTTTTCCCAGACAGTGGAGAAGAATACATTGGGTGAATTCAATTTTAGTTTGGAAGTAGAAGTTACGCTAGTGCTATGCAAGTGGACCAACACAGCAACTAATTAACAGTGATGAGCATGGATATGAACTATGTCACAGGTGTGTTAACTAACCACTGTCGACGACACTGATCATTTGTCTTTGACGGTATCTTCTTAGCGATTTTCATCCATGGTAAATTACAGAACACGTTGGTGGTTTTGATTTCACGATTCTTCATAACGCATTCCTTAACAGCCTGTCTTAGCGCTTCAATTTCTTCCCTGGTCCATGTTACCTTGACTGACAAAACCAACAATTGAAACATGCCACCCACAGACACGATAGGTGACAATGTACTAAACCGCAGCAAAAGCAAGTGCATCATAAGAATAAACAGACATCAACTCAGCTAATAAGCAGTACTTGCAGTGCATTGTGACTACCTCTCAAATTGCACCTCTCAAGCTCTCTTACTTACTTACCTGGCATTGCAGTGAATGTGACTGTACTGAATACATTATGATCACAATGGGCCATGAAATAAAACAACAAATTTAAAACAAAAAAACTCATGCACATTATTCCAGCTCTTCCGAAGTTCATAACTAAATAGTACAGTGAGACTTAATTGCCAAATCTAGGCTAAAAATAAGAAAAATAAAGGCATTTGGCAAACACTCTAAACGCACTGTCATAAACCTGCTGAATGTCAGATGACTGAAAGAAAAAGATCATGAAAATAACAAGAAATTTGAGCTAATGCTCACGAGATGCGCAAAAGCCTATAGCAATTCCTGTTAGCAAACTGTCAGTCTGTCTTCAGCCATTTCGTCGCAGCCCTTATTTCGAAAGTTTAGGGTCTTTTAAAGACATCAATGTCGATACAACTGAAAAGCTCGTCACTAGTGCTTGTTGTGATAGGTAGCATGCCCATGCCTATCTGCAACCATTTTCACGAAAGACTGGACAACAGTAAAATAACGACTTTTATGGGGGTACAGCTCTTGAAGAAAAAACAAGACTTCAATGACGCGTACATACCTCCAATTAACAAATAGTTTTCACAAAGCTAGGTTTTTTTGTATAAAACATCAATAATGTGTTTACAGTGCCAACTGCTAACGTCCATCAACAAAATTGCATGAAGCTGAATTTTCTTTGCAGTGTAGAACTTTGCCACAAAGATCACAAGTACTGCAATTATACACTCATTTCGTCAGTATTTAGTGCAAAATGGGTATCAATTACCCGGATTTGGAACCGGGTAATAAATTTTGGAACTGGGTCCGAGTACCCGGTTCTTGCTACAAATCACTAGCTGAAAGCAGTAGCAGTAGCAGAAATGGCACCACTTAATTACTATCATAATGCAGCAATAGCAGTAACTGTAAGAGTACTATATCAATTCTATAATCATGGAAATGTCAAAACACCAAAATAGGACTGGAATATACTATACAGACTTCTTGAAGATGAAGACTTCTTGGTTCCACTTTCCTTGTGTTCTTCATTCGCCTGACTGCCATACATTCACATTAGTCCAATGAAGTTAAGCATGTCTACAACTCTTCATAAATACCAATCTTAATGCTACAGAGCATCAACTGCCATATGGGATTACAGAGAGTTACCGGCTACTTTAACGCAATCCAGACAGAATAGTACTCAATTTACATGCCTCAGAGAGATAGAAGGCTGAGCTCACCAGATCGCCACTGGTTGGTGGCTTGGCGTAGTGGTAATGCGCTTTGTCTAATCGATGAAGTTACTCTATGGCAGACCCAGTTAGACCGTAATGGGTGACTGTTAACGGGCAAGTAAATCATCTCGGTATGAAGCCAGTCAGCTAGGTCGACTCAGCCTTCTACCCTCCGTGGGATGGTAAAATGAGTATCAGCTTTTGGGCTGAGTAGCAATAAATGGCGATGGTGAGTGTAGTACTGCAGCTGCCTACAGGTGAATCTGGGGCTTAGTCAGAAGGTTGGCAGCTGCCTGGCGCTTGTGCTGCTCTGGCCAAATGAACCGGGTGAACTCTCGCAGTGGTAGTTCGCTGCTACGATGACAGCATCATGAACATTGTTGCGGCTATTACTATTACTATTAAATCACTAAGAAAACCACTCTTATTTTTAATCAAGTTCAGTTAGCAGCCAACAATCTGCAACAATGTGAAACGTCATTCTGAAGTGATAATGAACAAGAACTGACAAATAAGCATAAAGTAACTAGACAAAAAACTGAAATATTTAAGGCAGCAGAAATTAACTATTAATTAATTGGTTAAAAATTAAAAAAAAATCAATCAATCAAAATGTTTTAAATTGACTGAAATTCAATTAAAATTCTGGACTAAAACATCATTAATGTCACTAATCTGCAGTTTCCAGTCAATAATAAACTACAGGAGACAGCAATTATTTCACACAGGACATGTCATCAAGATTTGGACTTGAATAGTGTTAGTTTAACAGTCTGTTCATTGTCAGTAGTGATTGCAATCCCGGGATTGAGTTCTCAATCACAGGATCCGGGATTAAGAAATTTGTAATCCCGGGATCCCATTTTGGGATTAGGCTTAGAGATTGGTCGTTATTTTGGTATTCCCAAATGAGTTATTTCATGCACAGAATGTAGTATAGGCCCCTACGAAAAATATATCCAAACTGTAGGAAGTGATATTGACTGTAAAAATACAAATTACAGTGCACAGCACGAAGTATTACGTGCGCACATGAAATATTTTATTTACAAGCTGGCTAAAAAATTTTATAAATATTATTAAACACACCAAAATGTACAATTTCAACTCATTTTTGTGATCCCGAAATCCCGGGATTGAGATGCCGCCAATCCCGGAATTCGGGATTGGCAAAAAAAGTCCAGGATCCCGAGATTTGGGATCCCGGGATTGCAGTCCCTAATTGTCAGTTTTGACTAGACAGTTTGTGTGCTCCTCATCATCATCACTTATGCTTCGGTTCGCAAAGAACAACAGCAACCAGTAGCTGAATTCTACAGTTTTCGATGTACCGACCGACTGCAGAAATTAATTGAAACTAATCGATCAAACTTGATTAATTTTTGGATTAATCGATGAAAAATTTTTTAATCAGCTGCAGCCTTGAAAACAATTTGATAGATCAAACCATTGTGACATTCTGTATGGCTAGTGATTGCTTCGCTCACCTCTCAGTTCTACGTTTTGGATCAAACAGTTTTTGCGCCCTTTGGTACACACTACAAAGTGTTCTTGGGATATTTTCAGCTACAACAACAAACGCATCAACACTGCAGACTGTGATAGTCATTTAACTGACCAATTCTTCCAAGTTAAGACTGCACTCACATAGACACGGATGTGAGTCTGAGTACGCATTATATGGGTTCCAATAGCCACAAGTTTGCATGCATTTCAATGGCCACTGTTCACCTCGATGAGTTCTGTACATATACAATTATGGGTTACTGGCAAATTTCACTTGTACGAGCAGTTTCCGTGCAGGTCATGTTTTTATGAAAACTGTAGAAGGTTAAATGTATTACTTTAATTTACACAGGCCAAGATGCATATATCTGACATCAAAACTTATGCCACTAATAAATTATTGTTCTTTATCAGGGGTGCACGATTAGCAAAATTATAAACGATGTAGTGGACTATCATTACTGTTATTGCAAAGCATTCATTCAATTTCACTAGGATCATCAATAGACACACGTTGAGTTGTGCTTGCACAAGTGACCATAAATGCTCTACTTGTATGGTAAAGCTTGTATGAGCCGTAAACAACCTGGACTCATGCCCTGACTCGTACGTGTCTATGTGAACATAGCCTTACTACAGGCCAGGTTGGGAAATAGCAACAGCAGGTTTTTGCAGGCTGGATGGCTGACTACATAAAATAGCAATCCATGCCTGTGCTGCATGCAGCAACTCTATATCATAGTCACATCTAAATCTTAGTAAAAATGCATGTACACAGATCAAGTACCTTTATATAAAAGTGATAAACAACAAATGAAGCCACAAATGCAAAAAACATTTGCCATAAAACCAGTAAAAAAATAAATATCATCATTAACAGACACAGAACATTACATGTGCAAACAGCATTAATAATATACCTAGCCTAATGTAGACATCATTGTCTTTGATATATTCCTTCACAAATTCTTTCTCTTCTTCATCAGCGCATGTGTTCGGCAGAAGCAAACTATGAGCATTAGGAAGTGGATATTCCTAACAACAACAATGAAATAAAATGATATGAACACTTAGAAACTATGACTAAATAGTGCATGAATAAATACATGACTGTCTAGCCTTAATCAAGGCTAAGTACTGGCCCCAATATAATTGCACCATGACCTTTGACCTATGACCTTCGTATTCCATAGGCTTTTAGAAGGTGGTAAGACAAATGTTCACGCTTGATTCCATCAAGCTATGCAGTGGTTCCTGAGTTATCAACAGTGCAGCAAATCACAAACAACACTAAACTATAATCGTGAATGTCTCTGGAACAAATCAAGTAAATGACAAACAGTAAATAATGTTGTCAACAATGATTTTCTCACATCCCCACCGTGGTCAGCCACCTTGTCGTAATGGTAGGGCTTTGCACCGATGACCTGAAAGATTTCTAAAATCTGGAGAGCAGGAGCTAACTAAGAGCTGACCAAACCTGTGAGAGCAGATTTTCTACACGTTACCAGTGCTTTTCACAGCCGTTTATTTACGGCTTCACAGCCATTCACGGCTTTATAGCCACTGCCTGTAACCTTATGGTTACATTTGAGGATGCGCATTGGGCCGAGCTGATACGGCCTGAGCGCTAGGCAGGTGTAACAGCCTGCCCACCTTAGAGGTAAGGTAAGGTAAGGTAGGATTTTCCCACATTCAATAAAATCAATTAAGTGAACTTGGGTCCACTAACAAAAAATGACCTTGACCATTGACCTTGAAATTCAATAAAGTTCTTTTGGTTGTCAAGATACAGGGTGGGTCAAAAAACCGGACCTGTTTGAACGTTGATAACTCAGCGATGGTTAGTGGTAGAAAGACATGTGATACGTCAAAAGTTTCAGAATGTTGTAAAAAATAAGTGACAAATTTGCATATTGAAGAACTTAAATATTTTTTGCCTAATTTGCATAAATATTCATCACCCCCGAATTCTGCCAAATTTGACTGTAACACATGGATTTAACATGGACATTTGAGCTTTTATAACTTAGCAATGTTTATTGGTGGAAAGGCGCGTAATATGCCAAAAGTTTCAAAATTGTGTACAGAAGAAGTGTACAACTTGCATGTCTCAGCATTTAAATATTCTTTGCCTGGTTTACACAAATCTGCCCCACCCCTAAAATCATGCTAAATTGGCAGTAACGCGTGGATTTAAGTTGATTTGCATTCAGCATACAGTGAAATATCAACAATCATTAACACATACGTCGAGTCTGGATGAAATTCGACATAAGCAGTCGCCCAGCTTTTGCATTCATAACTGTCATCAGTCCTTTTAGACAGCTGATCGATCGCTGGAGTCAATATGTTCAGGATCAGCTGAGCCCAGCATTCGATTAGCACACGTTTTAGCTGGTCATTTACTGAGATTTTGTGACTATGCTATCTGTTGCAATGCCCCCACACTGAATAATTAACAGAATTTAAATCTGGACTTTTTGGCAGTGAGTTTCTGAGTTCAATGAACTCGGGCACATGGGAGTGCAGGCAAATGCCTAATTTCAAGGGTAATGATGATTTATGCAAATTAGGCAAAGAATATTTAAATGATTTGCTATTCAAGTTCGGCCTTTTTTGTCTACAACATTCTAAAACTTTTAACATATAACACGCCTTTCTACGGGTAACCATCGCTGAGTTATCAACACTCAAACAGGTCCGGTTTTTTATGGCCCACCCTGTATGTATTATGTATCATCAAACTTCATAACAGAATTCACACAAAAGCAAAATCTTAAACATATCCTTAACATAATAGTAATACTTCAGCAATTTCAGCCCAGTTCTTCTTCAACTGTTCATCTTCTTCAGCAGTCCACGTACCAAAGTTGCAATACTGCAGTAATCCTACAGCAAACAAAGATAAGCATTGTATAAGAAATCTTCATATCATTACAAGTACCATCTACCAGTAACAAGAAAGCATAAACCACCACCAACAGAAAGATGAGAAATGAATTTCATAATAAAACTGCAAGCACATACATTATAATTTCAGAATTTTTCCTGACCTTCCTAACTTGACCACTTGTTGTGTTGATAGGAATCTTAAATTTGCTTTTATAAAGGTTGATAGTTATGATTAGCGGTCAATTAAAACTACTGTATATACTGGCACATAAGCCTTCGTGGTGGCGGTGTGCTGTCAGCTAACCAATGACAGTGCTGAAAACATTCAGATACTGGCATGCGCATCAAATGCTGCCTGCCCCATGCAATACTCTAAGTTACACTCAAACAACAATTGTGCTTTATTTCCATGCCTGGCCCGCACTAATAAAACATCTATTAGATTATCTGCAACAATATGGACAAACAGATTAATGCATGTAGCTGAAATACTAGTATGTGGAAAGCCTAAAGTCAGGGGGATACTTATGCACAGGTCACTCTTATTAGACAAATTTTCACCTCCAAGTTGAGGGTCAACTTATACGCAGATCAACGGATACACAAGTACATACAATTATAGTTAGGCTGTTTGTGCATCATTACATTTTACCTCTCAAAATATGATAATACTGATAAACAACACATAACATAGACTTACCTGCAGCTTTTACATCAGCTCTGTACTTTAAGTAATACAAGCTGTTTCTCTCATGCAGCTGGTGAATTGCCTCTGCATTTGTTCCTGCATGATTCATTTCAACTTCGTTTACTTTACGTTGTTCTGATTCTCGCTTCCTCTTTGAGCTCAGGCTTCGTGAAGAAAGACTTCGTGCAGGAAGCCGCAGAGAACCGACTCGTTTACTGCTACATAATACTCGTTTATGTGTCTTTGTACTACCAGCACCATCTACACCACTTGAAGTCTGCACACACAACACAATTGATTTAACAAACAATCAAACATGCTTAAGCAATGACCTAAGATGACCTTGAAGACCAAAATAGAGGATTTATTGACTTTTTTGGCAATTTCGGGCTGCAACAAACATTTCAAGAGTGAAATGCACTGAAATCACTAGCAGTAAACAAGGACAACCTGCATATGAAATTTTCAGCATTAAACATAGATTTCAACAGTCCAAGTCTCGACCCCTTAGCTTCAAGGAAGCCTGTGCATTCAAGCATGCGGTACCCTCCTAAAAGTTGCTATGTTACCCCTGTTGGTTCGTCTAGTGCAATACAGTTGCAGATAGACATAAACTTGCTACTTACCATAACAAAAACTGCTGACGAGCTTATAAAGGATATCGACCTTGAATGACACTGAGCTCTCCCAAAGTTAAGGAATTTTGGTGACTTTTTAACAATTTTTGGCTGCTATGCACAGTTCAAGAGTGAACTGTGATGAAATGGCGGGAAATAGACCAGCAAACTGGAACAGCAATAGGCTGTCACACATCTTCTGAGCATAAGCTCAAATTTCTTGTTTAATTGTTATTAGATTATACAAAAGGAGTCTGGAACTTTTTCAGGTGATCAAAATGCTCACCAAACTCTTTAATCTGTAATAATTTGATATATGTTATTTGAAGTGAAGCTAGCAGTCTCCATGTTGAAGATCTTTTTGAAAGACCTAAAATATCATAAAAACAATCTAAAACACCTTTAACTACATTATACACAGAATTTTATTAGTCACTGTCTTCAGTTTTGTACGTTTTTCAGATTTCATAAAAAGACACTTACAGTTGCATTTACCACGGCTGATCCTTTCGCTGTTTGTGATGACCCAAACTGTGGTTTGTCTTCCTGCTGTCTCTTCGGTGTGCTTGCTCGGATTCTGTTCACACTACGACGCTTTGATCCAAGCTTCTGCTTTGACGGACGTTCTTGTGTAGAAAGCCGACGAAAACCCATTCCTGTGCTGCTGATTAATAATCTTCTGTGCTTCTTTAAACTGCTGCTATCATCTGCAGTACTCTGCATAAACGACACAACTGTTCTAACAGTTCACCTATCCAGGGCCTTCCATCCCCCCCTGAAGGATGGAGACACCCCCCCCAATTAGCAGGGGCTACGAGACCGAGACGCCGTAGACGTCGAGGGGGGTGAGGAATGGTGAGGGGGTTTCCCCCTCCCCAGCCGATTAGGGGGGCTGGGGGAGCGTCGTGAGCTCCCCTAGCAGGGTCCGGGGCTATGCCCCGGACCCTGCTAGGGGAG
>Ga0209671_1002698_pt1 | contig 16516 bp, 18 predicted proteins | sample WorMetHERISLAND2_2_FD_187401 | JGI IMG/M metagenome (GOLD analysis project Ga0209671, IMG submission 187401) | Marine gutless worms symbiont microbial communities from Max Planck institute for Marine Microbiology, Germany - Olavius geniculatus... | ecosystem: Host-associated > Annelida >...
GTATGGAACCATTTACCATTTGATACTGATTTTTCTTCCCTTGCTAGGTTTAAAGCTGCTTTGAAACGTACTGATTTGTCGAAGTTTTTAACCTATTGTACTGATTAGGATAGTTGTCAGTGCTTTGTATGGAGCCTTTCTGTCCTTGCCTGACATTGTAATCTTATTTGTATCGTGTTTTGCTTCTGTTCTTGAATGTCAGTGCTGAACTAATAAATAAATAAATAATACAAATGCAGCCAAAGATGTTACAGCCACATGTGACAGAACAGTAATTAGATTTGCTACATAAAATCTAGATATAAATACGAGGGTCATTCCATAAATAAGTTTACAAAATGGCACCATTCCATTAATTTTTGAAATAAAAAAAATCCGAAATATGTTTTGTAAAAAATTTAATTCTGCACATACGTTGAAATTTTTTGGATGAGACACAGTGTATTTGTGTATTATTTTTCCCACCAGTAATGTACCGCGACTCACAAGTGACAAACGGCACAAAAAGAAAAAAGAATAAAGTTAACAAGTTAATGTCACCTCTCTAAACGCTAAACATTAGTGCTTCATTTTTCAACATATCATCCAAGTTTGCTTAAATGTTTGTCCCGTCTGTCAAGAAGCTTCTGAATGTCCGATGCAAAGAACGATGCTGGCTGCTGTCCATGTTACTGAAGAACAACTGATTGCACCTTGGTATGTGATACAAATTTCTGTCCCTCTAGCATTTTCTTACACCAAACATGTAATGGTGCATTGTAAAACACTTGTCACCATATACTGCATGCATTTCACAGTGAATCTGATTTGCATTAAATCTTTTTGCCCACAAAACAAACATAACAGCAAGGTGGTTGTTACAGGACAATTTCAGTGGCAACATCACCTTATTTAATGTTTATAAATGATGTCACAGTAATGCCATTGTAACAAAACTCACACCTTGTACTCAGTATTAAATTTCCTATATAACATAAATTTCGAATTTTTTCTACTTTAAGAATTAATGGAATGGCGCCATTTTGTAAACTTATTTATGGAACAACCCTCGTATAAATTCAAGAATGCATAACATAATACAAAAAATACAAGACTCCTGCAGAAATAGCATGATCCAAAACAATGCAACTAACAACATAATGTACAATGAGTGACTCGGGGCACGTTACATACCTGAACTCAACATCACAAACAATTTCGTCTTCAAGCAGCTTGTCCTGATGAATGACAACGTTATCAATGCTTGGCGACTGTGCATAACATACAACCATATGATTCATATGAATTTGATCATGGTAACTGATGATTGATTCAGCTGTAAAAGCAATGACTGATTAAATCAAACAGTGCATCAATGAGCGACCTGTACCAGTATAATGGTAAACTACTGTATACTGATCAAAACACACAACATAAGACTGCAGAAAACTGTGTTATGCAATATAGCCAAAAACAAAGAGACATAACAGCAGCTAAATAGTACTCAGTAAGTGTCACAAACACTCTTGAACTAAAAAGCAGGTAAGAAGGCAATGTTTGCAAAATTTGCCTTATCAGTGTACAATGTACTGTAGTACTGGTCTTAAAGCTGTTAGCAGCTCAGAATATATGGAGGGTAAATCAAATTCATTTACTTTCAACAAAAAGCATTTTGCACAAGCAGAACATACCACATCACCAAGATCGATGGTTTCAAAGGAGAAGTTCTGAAACTTGTTTGAAAGACTGCCTTGAATCGACTGCTGAACGGTAGTCCTTAGAATTCCTTCAACATATTCACCAATGTACGGCCACATTTGTGACATCATCTGCACAAAGAGTGGCAAAATTGCATTGCTCATTGTTCGCAACAACATCTAAGACAAATCGGTACATAATTAGTGTGCCTGGGAAGTCACATCATTACAAGTTCTACATACATGTATTTTGCACAACTCACACTGTGTCAGTATTTGCTTATTTTGTTTAAACATATAAAACTCAGCATGCTTGCAGTAGTAAAACAAAAGACTAAGCCAACCAAAAAATTAAGAGTTGCTTATTAAGCACTATCTACAATGTGTCTCAGAAAAAAACTGTGCCACTTTTATTCTTTGAATAACTTTGTGAAACATTGGCTGATTTTGATAATTCATGGCAAGCAAAATTATGAAACAATTTAACATAAACGACTGTAGTTTTGGCCACCTCACGTTAATATTGTCGCTACACTACCTTGTGAAGTGCAGAAGTTGCAGTTTGGTCATTAACGAGTTTATACTGGATTGCACATGCATCAGCTCAGAAAATCAGTGAGACCACAAAATCATACAAATCTGTAATTCATTAAACACAGATCATTACTGATTTTAATATCATACGCCGACGAAGTGAAATGAAATGTGAAGTGAAATGTCACATCAATAGTGAGTGAGCCGCTCTGGGTCAACGGTTACTGAATGCGCTGTTGACAAGTGGCAACAACTTGCGTTAGTGCTGGAGCAGGACATTTTGAGCACATGCTGTAATAAAAATGATGTGATGTAACATGTGTGAGTTTTTAAGAAAAAATAGCTGTTGCTCGTGTTCGTTGCTATTCAGGTAATTATTTCTGAGCCGACGTATTCACTACCCAGTAGGAATTCATTGTTGTAAGTAACCAAATTAAGACTTCTAAATTCCACAAGGTAGTGTAGTGACAATATTTGAGTGAGGTGGCCAAAACTGTACTTATTTATGTCAAGTTGTTTCATAATTTCGCACATCAAAAATTATCAAAATCGACCAATGTTTCCTGTAGATATTCAAATAATAAAAATGGCACAGGTTTTTTGAGACACGGTGTATATCAAAGAACAACTGCTGCAAACATTCCAAATATTCCATTTCAATTCTACCAAAAATTGAATAAATAAAAACAAATGTACCTTGTTGAACCATGCTGCTTTCTCTGCTTCTGGAAAATAGACCTGTCAAAGATAACACAATGCAACTTCAACAAACACATCATAAAAATATTGGCTTAAACACAAATTTTGAAAATGTGTTGTAATATCTATTTTGTGTCTGGCAGTTTCAATTTGAGCTACAGTTCTGTTAGCAAAAGAATAATCAAATGCAAGAAAAAACAGATCTGCAATCCATGTTACTACTGCAAACTTCTTGACAAAAGTTCTGCAAACACACAAAAAACATTAATCAAAAAAATTCTGAAACTTTGTGAGAAATATATATACTTCTGATTACCATACCATACCAAATAACAAGCACTAAACTATAACCAAGGTTCCTTAGTTACTGGGATGTTGCTTATCACAAAATTAGCAAAAACTTAATGAGATATTCCAGGCTGCTCATATGATAACCAACCACGATGCAAAAAGTATCTTGAAATACTAGTGATACTGATTACTGTTGTAGTATACCCAGGATGGATATTCATCCAACTTTGACAAGATGGCTCGTTTCTCATCAACCAGTGAATGCTGCGCAAAAGCCTTCTTCGAGTCTTTGATCTTTCGGTATTCTTCATTCATGATGTGGAAAAACAGAGCCACGTACACCCAGCCAATGCTGAATCCAAAATATCCCCATGACCAGACAACTACAGCCAGGCCAGCTACTTTGAAACTTCTCGTGAGAGTACTCAGCAAAGAAAAGCCACTCGTTGCTTTGTCACTCGAGCCAGCAGCTGATGATGCTACTTCGTTTTTATTTGCAGACATCTCTCAAATGTTGACAACATACAAAAATAGCTAAAACACAACAAATTATCTTAAATGCAACAAATTAAACATCACACACACACACCCTCTCACACAGGTCACTCTGTATACTGTCTGATAAGTATGAATTCAACAACATCATAAAAACTTAACATATTGATGCCAAAGTTATTACTCTTACAGATTACTGCACTTCTTCTTCGGCGTATGGTCGAACTTCAACAAGTTGAAGACTCCTGACCAGTAGTGGTTGTGAACATGCCGGCAGTGATGAGTGCGTAAAAAACCATGAAGGATGTCCCTATCCAAAACTCCAAATAATCTTGCTAACGGTGCGAATAATCCTAACCAAAGTGCAGGTTCTTATTATAATTACCGAACAATACAAGGAATTAATAAGTCTGTACACGTCGGCCTCGACTTTTAGCTAAGTACTTTACCTTAGATACCATAAGTTGCGAGACCGAATTGAATGTTGCACGTATACATAGAAGCAACGAAAAAATACGCCCAGCTATGTCTAGTAAAACAGCTTACTTTCTCTAAAACTTATAAATCATCTTCATTCATCTGTTTTGCCTGCAGTCATTCGCCTGGCTGCTAAAGCCTCACCTGCCGTGCGGGTCAGCGTATAGTTGTTGTTTACGTCGTTTGTTTACCTGCCTGTCGGACACGCCCATCGCAAAAAAACTAAATGTCAGTTTGGACCAAAACGTAGACGCAGGGATGATCAGCAGCAGGCACAGCCAGTCTGTAGTCGTCAAACTCGTCTTTTTAAGTTTTTCTATTTTACTCAAGTTGTTGCATATGTCTAGTAGAAATAAAAATGCATTAAAATTTGATGCTTGTAGGCCTACAAAAATTCTTCGAAATGTTTGTACTTTGTGTGAGGTTGTACATCACTTTCACCGTTCGTCAAACCACAGCATATACGGTTATAATGCTGTGGTCAAACCTGATCGACGTTACAAGTTACAACTTACAATATTTATCCGGCACGTAGCCGCTATGCTATTCATCACGCATTGCCGGATAATCCCATAGGCTATTTGTAAGGCCGCCGGGTAAATAGCTCAGTTCAGTCTTTTGTAAGCCTACGTTCGATTTTCCGCGACGTCACCTCACCTGCGGTTATCAAGATTCAAGAATCACAATGTCTTGTCTTTCGTTGTAAAAAAAAACAAATTAACGGACGTGTTTTTTTATCTGTGGACCATTGCGAGCTGCAGGTTCAGACCAAAATTATTTGATGCAATTTGCTTTTAATTTTCGTGTTATCAGATCTCTAACCTTAGTGATCTGAAAAATAGTTCTTTTGACGGCAGTTGCGCGATGTCGTCATCGAAGTTGTCTGTCTTCCAGTCCGTTCGATCGTCTGCCTGTATACATGTAGGTCGCTGACGTTATTGCTGTATAGGTTTATCGTGCCATTATATTCGATCGTCGCGGTGATCGTCCCCACAACCAGTCGCCTGTTGTGAATACACGAGGCGATAGTCGCCACATCGGCTGCTCGAATTAAACATGTTTCGTGGCGACCTGGTGCCACTGGTGGCGACCGATCGCCGAGACAATAGCTTCGTGTATTCGCCACATTAAATACGAGCGATCGATGTGGCGATCGCCGATCGCCGGTCGGTCCATCGCCAGTTGTAGTGAATGCACGATGAGACGATCGCGGGCGACCGGTAGCGGCGATCGGTCGCGGCGACGATCGTTTAATGTATTCGCCACATTAAATTATCAGCCAAATAAAAAGCTTAAGACCACGTACAACTATTATAGGCTAGCTTTAATTGCAAATGTCATTGCACTAAATCTGTCACTGGTTATGTCCGTAACTCCGTAATCCGTATAGCTATATAGGCCCATTAATGAAAAACATTATAGCAGTCTCCAACTTTGATGCAGCGCGTTGTCTGAGGCCATTGCCAGCGGCCGCCGGCTCGATCATGCGAACATCACTGCGGGTATGCTGTCATCAGTAGGCTATGGTCTATTCGTCTTTGATGCATGTCATCAGACTTGAGTGGCGTTGTGCATGGCTTGCGATGGCATGCTGTCTAAGAAGCGTGCTTCTTCGCGTAAGTCGCATCGCTTGAGAGCGTCGACGAGCTCGCCTAGCGTCGCTTGGCTGCGCCGATACGAGCGCCACTCGGCCAGTGCTGCGGCAGCCTGCTGCTTCACGTCATCACGATATCGCTCTTCTATCCTGGCGACGTGACGCGCTAGTTTGGCCGGCCTGCAGATCGGCAGCTGGCGGGCAAGTCGTTGCCAGTCACCGGGACAACGCAGGCCGACGTTGACGAGCGCCGTGAAGGAAGCGTCGAGTTCAGCGGTTGATTGTTCGATGCGTGTCAGCAGTGCGATGACGCGCTCGTTGTCGACCTGTGCTCGGCGTTGTCTGACCGTTGTCTCAGCACTGTCTGCAGGCCGTTGACTGGCGACCATCATTGCCGGCCTGCTGTCGTCATTGTGCCTAGTCGTGGCTGACGCTGTCGACGAAGCACTGAGCCGTTGTGGAGGTGGTGGTGGCGGTGAGTGGCGTGGTGCTGGCACGTCTTCATCAGATCTGACTGCAACTGAGATGAGATGATCGCGCTCCGCAATGGCGTCGATCACGTCGTCGATCTCTTCGTAATCTCCCGTTCGTTTTCCACTTCTAGTCGACACATTCTTGTTACCGGCGCTGCAGCTAGTTTCCAGCACGTCGGAAGCTGGTTGCTGATGCGGGCTGTGCGCCGCAGCTGCTTCGGTAAATTTTCTTAGCTCCTCGCGCACGACGCGCGTCAGCGTGTTGTAGCTGATGTTCTCGATACGAGGAGACGCCGCAAGCTGCGAAGAACCACCGGAAACAGGTGCGACGTAGATGCTTTCGGCGTCGTTGTTTCCCAGAACGTTCTGCAGTTGCTCGCTGATGCATCGTCTCACCAGCTGCGCCGATGTCGTCTTGTCTCCACTGCTTCTATTTCCGCTCGACGCCAGGTGGTACACGGACTCTCCAAGTCGAATGACGTCGCCGCCTGTACATCGCGCAGGCATTTATTTGTCATTTCCCTGCCATCTTAGTCTTATAAATGTGATGTGTTATGTTGCATGCATACATAGCCGTAAACATAGTTCCCAGAGAGACATCACATTAGGAACATTACCTGCATCGTAAGTTCAAACAACACTCTGCGTATTGGCGTTATTGCACATAGGCCTATTAAGCACGATTTAATATGTCTGGAGAGCCGCTACACAAAACAGACTAAAACGTATACTTTTAGCAAAATTTGACAAAGCACAAACACGAAAATGCAAAAAACGTTATGTGAAAAAACGCTAAATTGTACTATGCTGCATATTATGAATCCAGCTCACCGGGGTTTGGGTTTTGCGTCATGATGGGTTTCCTGACGTTGGCGTAGAGTGCTTGTGATGCGGATCGATCCTCCTCGTCGGGTTGAACTACGGTCATTAGATCATCCTCGTTGGGGCTGTCATCAGCCTGCAGTGACTGCAGCAAACAGACGACGTCGGGGTTGCCGGCAGCCTGGGCGCGGTACGCGGCAGTTACGCCGTCCTTGTCCCGCAGTCTCACGTCGACGCCGCGCCCAATCAACAGTTCAGCTACATCAAACTGTCCTTGTACCGCGGCGTAATGTAACGCCGTCCACCCGTACCTATGCACGCACACACAGTCGCCGACCGCTAACGTGTATTTGCGTTTTCAGCTAGACAAATACGATTAGTATTATAGGCTACTAAAACAGAGACGTGACGTCGAAAAGAGACAATAAACTAATATATATATACAACTTTATTCACCATAATACAATGGTAGCACAAGTAAAAAAAATAAATGTTAACTAAACTTAATTAATAATAATAACAATGAAACTGTCAGTAAAACTGTCAGTAATCAGTAAGCATAATCATACTAAGCTTAAGCATGCAACGTTCGATAATTTCAACATTACTTTAACACTTCGTGTCGGTACAATTTCGCTGGCTAATCTGAAATTAAAACACATTCGACATTCGTTTACAATAACACTGTTTGACGTACAAAATAATTTCATTAAAAATCGCATCACCACAAAGTCTAAACTTCGGTAGTCAGCTTTAGTTAATGGACAAACCTCCAGACCATACAGCAGAGCAGGCAGACATTTGCTGTGAACTAGGTGTAGTATTATCTTTTCGGATGCATTTTCTGTTGAAAAAGAGGAAAAACTAGTCCAGATATCATGACGTCTTTATTACTGAATTACGTATATTTATATCGTGTTATCGAAATTACTTTGTGGACATGTTCGACTTGCCATGTTTCTGTCATGCCCCAGAACTGTCTTGTTCGATTCTTACAGGCCTATAGAGATTGAAAATGTCCGTAGGCCTAAAATAGAAATTTGCCTACATTTTATACTGCATATTGTGTAGTCGTTCTCAATTGAAAAAATATTTTTTTACATTAAGTTGCAACTGTGTATCGCATAGATATGATCCTACTCGTCGCGGTGGTTGAGATCGGCTTTGAGTTTGTCGATGAGCGTGCGCACGGTGTCGACGTGTCCGGCGAAGCAAGCGAGGTGAAGGGCCGTCGCGCCACTGGTCGGCAGTCGACAGTCGACAGGCAGACCGAGACGTTCGACAAACAGCGTCAGAGCGTCGTCAGCACCTCGCAGTGCGGCGATGTGCCACGGCGTCAGGGTCTGCGCGCAGCCGACACCCAACAGCTTCGGCGCGAACACGTCGTAGTGCAGCAGGCCTCCGACGTCGATCAACTGTTCCACTGACAGCTCGTAGCGCAGCACTGCGCGCCAACTGTCACGGTCGGCGGTCGTCCAGAAGACGGTCGACAGATCGTCGACGTCGTCGGCAACGATGCTCGCCACCACAGCTTCCGCCATCGCGCACCTGTCTTTCGCCATCGATGGCTTTCGTCGCTCGATCGCCTTTTACAAATCAGCACGTTTTCGCTTTCACCGCTCTATTTGCTATGGCTATGCTACGGCTTAGCCACTACTGACAATACAGCTCGCTGGTCAAAAGATAAGCTGTAGACTATACGACAATGTTGATAATATAGACATTAGGAACTCACAACGCGTTGGTATCAATATTACGCCTTAGCAATTGCGATAGCTATAGGCCTTATGATAAGCACAGCCTATTTATACCATAGACCTTTACGTGGGAATATAGGCGTCGCCGGTCTGTATAGCGTCGCCTGCAGTCGGCTAATGTTGTCTACACGCTTGGTAAGTCATTCGTGACTACCTGCATGTTAATATAAAAACCTAAATAACGCTCGCATATGTAAAGTTCAACGATAAGTCTATATCCTAAGTTATAAAAAGCAATCATGGTTATGTCCATATTTTGGCTAATTTTTGACTTCGTAAGTTCGTAACAGCGATGAGCGCAGGTCGCACCTGTGCACGCGAAGATTATTATTTCTCGCGGATCCCCATGCAGAAACGTTACGAGTATTTTTGCTGCATCAACCGCAGTTATACACATTACTACTGACGTGTGAATTTGTGGTGTTGTTAATGTGAATAAGTTTTATAGATGAATCGATGAAGATATTACACCACAGCAAGAACATAGGCCCTAGGCTGGTTGAAGATGGCTGAAGCAGCTTTTTGTATGAAAAGAAGTAACGACTGTTTCGAACTGTACGTGTCAGCTCTAAAGAGCTTACACTACCGAAACGTTTGTAAAGTACTTCGACATAATAATGCGCTGCAGAGAAATAATAATTATTAATAAGAATAATTTAAATTACAATAGACCTACTGTAGCCTAAGTTATTTACAGAACAGAAGTTACAGGTTGGCTTTATGACAAACATTTAGTCACCCCAAACAAAACGCACAAACTAAATATTGTGATAATATTAAAAATTCTGATATTTAGTTCTAAGATACGATACTTACTATTCGACATACCGTTATCGAAACAATATTTCGATTTGTTGACCCATCACTAGACAAAATTTGGACCCATCACTAGACAAAATTTGGCGTAAGTCGCGTTTTAGACAGTTTTTGGTTATATATTCTATGTAATTTAAGTAAATATTTATTTTTCGCATTTCTTTTATTATTATTTTTATTATTTCCGAGGATGGGCAAGAAGAATAACCTTGGAAGAGCTATTATTAAAGATCGATCTAAGGCTGGCCGAAGGAAACATGGAGGGTCTTTAGTAAGTATTTCATGCTGTCTGAAATCGCGAGTATCTTGTCAACAGTCGTGTGATGGCGTGGAAACGAAACTGTTAACATGTAACAGAGGCTGAAGATTGCATTGTTTAAAATGTGAATAAAATGCGAAATTAGTTAGTGAGTGATGCCGACTTTGTGACACTTGTGTTTTGTTTTGCATTTATATGTTGTTGATTTGCCGATGATTATAGCAAAGATTACATCTGTTTATGACAATATACATCAGATGCTAGTACGTATTTATTTTGTTTCATAGAATCTTGTGTTTATCTGTGACTGTTGTCATGACTAACAGCTACAGAGAAAAAATGTGGTTTGACATTGGTAGAATCTAGCAACACTTTTACTCAAATTAAAACAAACATTTATGATAAGTAACTGGCACTGCTTTATTGTGTGAATACTAAATATTAGTTGATGCTTTCATAAGTGAATAGAATAAATGTGTTTGTTTCAGCTGCACACCACTGAACTTGATGATGGGCTAGATTGGAACCGTATCAACCTGAAGTCTGTAACAGAAGAAAACACACTTGATGAATTTCTTTCTACTGCTGAACTGGCAGGAACTGAGTTTACAGCTGGTAAGTACGAGATTCTGCCTGTTTCACTCTGATTTTTGCTTCATATACATAATATACTCGAATGTGATTATTGTCCAGGTTGTGCAAAAACTGACATTCTTCTGTGTGCTAATGGACACAGTGTGAAAAGTAATATTCAGTGTTGTTGTTTTTTGACAGAAAGAGAGAATATTTCATTTGTCACAAGTACGACTGGGTTATTAACAGCTGATGAGCGTTTGAAGACTCAGGCTGCACAAAATGCTCACAGGCAACACTTGAAAATTCCACGCAGGTGACTTTACTACTTTTTATTTAAGAATAGTGACATTTAGCATGTGTGAGATGCTTTCATCTTGCATACAATATAGAAGTGTTGTGTTTGCATGTGACTTGATACAATCATGTGACAATGTTGCTTGTTTGTGTTTTTTGTCATACAGACCAGCTTGGGATTTTTCAACCACTCCAGAAGAGTTAGAGAAGATGGAGAGGGAATCATTCTTGGACTGGAGACGATCGCTTGCACTGTAAATTACAAACTGATAATATAATTCAGTGTTGTGAAGTTGTGCATTATTGATATTTTTTGAGCCATAGTCAGTACATCTGTTGACTAGATAATTTCGTTATTTCTACTCTGTTTTTATCACATAATTTACTTCTATTTCTTTACTTAAATAGCATCAGTTTATCTTACTGAGCTGGAGCTTACAATACAGTCACAGTTGTTACTTCATCACTTAATTATATAATCTCTACCTTTGAGTTATTGCATTTAGGTCATATAATAGATGTTGTTATAACTACTATAGTATATATCATGGGCTTAGAGCCAGAATGCATTATCTCGCAATTTTGTCAAAAATTAGTTATTGATGGCATCATGTCGATCACTTCATACTCTATCAGGGAAAAATTTCCTGCATCAAAATTCACACCTTTAGCCCGCTTTTTATGTATTAAAAATTTGTCGTTTTTGCACTATCTCGCTTATCGTTGGTTTCAGTTGGAGCCAGAACGCATTATCTCAAGCTAATGCATGCTGGTGCATGCGTTTCTGCCTAGCAGGAGCTTTGCTTGCCGTTGCAGTAAACACTGGTCGAAATTGACTAGAACTTAAACAGGGTAGTTTAGTTTAAGTACAAATATATCAAGCCAGCTTTGTGTACTCAAAATTTAACATTATCATTGTATTCAGCGGTGAATTGTCAATACTATGAATTCTTTGTTGTGCATTTATTTGGGTGGATAACGTTAACAATTGACAGTACAGTTTGTTCACAGTGTGTCACTAAAATCTATAATTAAAGACCATGTTAATTTGCAGCTACGTAAATTTTGTTTGTGTATTAATTAAAATAAAAATATAAACATTGCATTTACGGTAGTGTGAAAAATTTATAAGCCTAGTTACTTTTTCTTTGCTTCTTTGTTGTAATATTAATAGAACGGCAAGAAAGTGACTTTCCGGAATTACACAATTAGGCTATGCATGATGTACAATGGCTATATAACATTTGTGGAAAAACACACTTAGACATTCTTCTGTGTAGTAAAAAATAAACAACATAGTTTTAAAATTCTTAATTTAACCATTAATGGGTTTGAGGCCAGCATTTTCAAGACCGAGGCCAAGCCAGTAGTCCTGGAGGTCAAGGCCAGGCAATTAGCTTTTGAGGCTGAGACCAAGATCAGAACCAAGACCACTAAGTGAGTAAGTAAGTAAGTATGACATTTTTATACCGTACATTAAAAGCCAGTTTGATTTAGTTTGATTTTACTTAAAATTGTAATGAACCATAACTGGACTTTTCAGTTTAGCTGAAGGCTATAAGTGGTGTCCACGGTAGCTGCCATGGCATGCACACAAAGCACAAACAGTTTGTGACCTTGATCTTTGACGTATGAATTTAATATTCAATACGCTTTTGAAGGTCGTCAAGATAGGCCTACATGTTTGCAAATATTTTATCAAGCTCAGTGCAACAGTTCATGAGTTATATCAACGGTGCCTTTGATTTCGGACAACTATAAACTTCAATTACGATTATTCGTGGAAAGCGTGAAGCAATCTACAAGAAGAAAACGGCATTATCAACTAGAATTTTTTTTACGTTTGACAGAAACACCTAAGTGAACGTTGGTCCACCAACGAAAAAATGACATTGATCTTTGCCCTATGACCTTGACGTGTTGAGGTAGGGCTTATGTGTTCGTGTAAAATTTCATCAAAGTGAGTATTCCTACAGCGGTTGATGAGTTATCGTGTTCACAGACAAACAGACAGACAGACAGAAAAACCAAAAACAATACTGTTGTTGCTACCGCGGACAGGAAAAATGTTCAGACAAACAATTTCAATATTTCGGTAAATATACCTCAAAATTGCAAATACCGACAAAGTTGTTGCATAGCATAGAGCACATTCATTACAATGACAAAAAGCGAAGGCTAATTTTTTGTCCTTAATCTGTCCTCAAGTTTAAGGACAGTCATCGAGGACACCATTCTTAAATTAAACTTGACCGGCGATTCAGCAAATGAAGACAAACTGTTATCAGCATACGAGAGTCGTTTTAGGAATTCCAAATTTGACAGGTATCATTACAGAGCGGTCTAAGATATTACAAATAAAATCAACCTAATGAAATGGAAAGCACTTCAGTGTTTACATGTGTTTATATGCAACACAGAAACTTATTAAATGTGATGCATTGTTAGTCCTACAAGCAAAGACACGCTGCATGGAAGAACGTCGGTTTCAGTTGGAGCCAGAACGCATTATCTAGAGCTATTGCGGCTGATGCACGCGTTTCTGCCTACAGCAGGAGCCTCGCTCGTTGCAGCAGTAACGCATCAGTTCGAGATAGTGCGTTCTGGCATGCAAACACTGGCTGAAATTGGTTAGAATTTGAACAGGGTAGTTCAGTTTAAATTCAAATATAATAAATCAGCTTCATGTAGCCAAACTTTGAGATTTGCATTGTATTCAGCAGTGAATTGTTAATACTATGTTAATACTATGAATGCTTCGTCATTTCTGTTGCCTGTCTGGCTGAATTTACAGCATGCTGCAAACTTTGTTTTTTGATTTTCTCGGTTTTAGCCGCACGCGAGATAATGCATTTTGGCTCTGAGCCCACGATATAATGAAGTTTCCAGCAGTATACTTCTATTACTACTTGCACATTGTATTTAGACTGCAGGAAGTGGAAGGTATTGTTATGACTCCATATGAGAGAAATCTGGACTTCTGGCGACAGCTTTGGCGTGTGGTCGAAAGAAGGTGATTTGTTTCATTTATATAGGTCTACTTAGCTAAGTGTCCAGAGTTATAAATTGCTGATTGGCTGAATTTCTGGCGTCAAGTTTTAGCTGTCGGTGTCTGGGTGTTTAGATTTTATTGTTCAGTGTTTATTCTTTAGTTTTTTAATTTTGTTAAATGGGTGACAGGATCAGCATTTAGCATGCAACAACAATTTCCGAAAGTGTTATTTAGCCAAATCATTAACTCCAGAAAAAAGGCTGGTTAAGCAGAACTAAGTGTATGCGCACATCTAGTTTAATGAAATTATTATCATGGCAGTTATTTTTTTGTTGCAGAATGCAGATCATAGAAAGTTCGATGTATGCTGCACATTGTATGAATGCCTTGAGTGTGAAATTGTTTGAAATTGTGTCTCATGTGTCAGCAATTTGTAGAAGTATTAGGTGGAGTATTTCTAACCATTTTCTCACATAAAATGTATAATGTGACAAACTATTTTTTGGCTTTCAGAAAGGATTCCTTTTATTACAGGTGAGAGATAGCATAGCTATAGCGCATATTAGCTATGGTAATTCTGTCTGACTGTCTGTCACGACCTGGTACCATTTCCAGCCTATGTGAGATAAAGACTTTGGGTTTTTACCATATGATAGCTTAGAGTCTCTAGTATTTCGTGACAAAATGTCATAATGCTGGGTGAGGAGGTTCCCCTGGAATGAGGGCATGAAAGAGGGGAACCCCCCTTGAAAAGATGTTATCTGACCATTATTGGCTTGTCTAACATGGAAATGGTTGCAGATAGGCATAGACATGCTGCTTATGATAACAAGCACTTGCGATGAGCTTTTTAGGAATGTCAGCATCGATGACCTTGAATGACCTTGAAGCCCCAAAATAGGGGGTTATAATGAATTTTTCGCGATTTCAGGCTGTGACACATTTCAAGAGTGAATTGCGCTGAAATGGCTGCAGATAGGTCTTAGAAAACCTGCATATGAAATTTTCAGCATCGAATGTAGATTTTAGCAATTCAAGTCCGGACCCTCTAGGCTCAAGGAGCCTCTGCTCGTGGATGTCAAAGAAGGTACCCCTCTAAAAAGTGGTTATTTTCTGCTATTGGCTTGTTCTAACGTGAAAATGGTTTCAGGTAGGCACAGACATGCTGCTTATCATAACAAGCAATGGTGACAAGCTTCTTAGGAATGTCAACATCAATGACCTTGAACTCCAAAAATAGGTTTTTTAGTGATTTTTGCGATGTTTGGCTGCAGAAGAGTGAATTGCGACGAAATGGATGAAGATGGACCAAGACTACCTGCAAATAGGAACTGCTATAGGCTCTTGTGCATCTCATGAGCATAAGCTCAGATTTCTTGTTTATTTATGTCAATGATCTATGTGATGTCACTTTAATTAGACAGAATAAGTTGTCTGGAAACTAGGCAGTGCAATTCCTTACTTAAATGACTGCGAGAATAGACTACTATTAAATGATTTATGGTACAATATGATTTTGTTGTGTGCTGACAGTGATATCGTCATTCAGATTGTTGATGCCCGCAATCCATTATTGTTTCACTGTGAGGATCTGAAGATTTACGTCAAGGAAGTCTCAGAGTGTAAAACTAGCATTATCCTTATTAACAAGTCTGATTTTCTGACACATGATCAGAGGTATCTATTATAATAACTTATTTAAAAAACTGTTCAGTTTATAAACAGTGTAAGGGTGGCATCGTGGTTGTAGATATAAAACAGCACAAATCACAAATTAAAAATTCAAACTTTACCACTACACAGTCAGCAAAGTTCTTCTGACATTGTGTAATGGTGATGTTTGAATTTTTAAATTGTGATTTGTGCTGTTTTATATTTACAACCACAATGCCACCCTTACACTGTATATAAACTGAATAGTTTTTTACATAAATATTTGCAGTTTTATTGCCGTTGGAAGTAATCTGGATTGGTTAATTATAGCAATGTTAGAAAATGTAGAAATGTTTTTGTTGCTAGATAATGACGATTTTTCGTATACTTAACGTATGATTTTTGCAGGGGTGCATATGTGCGCTTTTGAATAATTGCACACTGCCCATACCAGAATAAACCGATTTTGAAAACATCCCATCTGATGCAAAGATCTTCGATATATCTCTTACATAAGCCGAGTATAGCCATTTTTGTCCCAAATTTCGTTGCCATGGCAACGAGAGTCGCTCAGGGAAAATTCGGTTGGCAGCATTCGATGGCCCATCCTCGAAAACCTCGTTATAGACGTAAAAATCTTGCAGATATCTCTTACATAGACCGAGTTATAGCCAATTTTGTTCGAAAAATTCGTTGCCATGGCAACGGGAGTTGGCTGAGGGAAAATTTAAATGACACCATTGGATAGCGCGGGCCTGAAAATAGGGGGTAGGTGCAAACAGCGCGCAATTATCTTTTATGGCGGCAGAGTTATAGCCAATTTTGTTCCAAAATTCATTGCCATGGCAATGGGGGTTGGCAGGGGAAAAATTTAAATGACACCATCGGATAGCACGGGCCCGAAAATAAGGGAGTAGGTGCAAACAGCGTGCAATTTTCTTTTAAGGGGGCTGAGTTATTGCCCATTTTGTCCCAAATTTCGTTGCCATGGCAACGGGGGTCGATCAGGGGTAAATATAAATGACACCGTTAAATTGGCCAACCCCGAAAACCATGCCTAGAACCCAAAATTACGACTTTTTATCTTATACATAGCAGGAGTTATGAC
>Ga0209671_1002699_pt1 | contig 16516 bp, 11 predicted proteins | sample WorMetHERISLAND2_2_FD_187401 | JGI IMG/M metagenome (GOLD analysis project Ga0209671, IMG submission 187401) | Marine gutless worms symbiont microbial communities from Max Planck institute for Marine Microbiology, Germany - Olavius geniculatus... | ecosystem: Host-associated > Annelida >...
TCAGTGATTGGTGTAGCGGAAAGGGCATACCATCGGCCTACTTTCGGTATGACAGTGACTTCTCAAAATGAAAGCGAAGTCTTTTCGCTCGGTACTGCGCTTCATCGATGCTGCTAGCATTCAAATTCTGTCAAACGCTACATTGATGCTAATAGTTGTTTGTGACGTCACACTTTCATCACATTTATCCATGTTAAACTTCAGTTTAGAGAATAATGATAACACTGGCAACAGAAAGATTGATAAACATCGACAAATTAACATCTGATGCCAATTAGCAATTTGGATTTTAAGTACATTACACCAATATAAATCAGAACTGATGCAGTACACAGCTATGAGAATGTTCTGGCCAGCATGCTTCAACCTAAAACTTCTGTGATGTGGAAAAATCTGATGAAACTGATAGCGATCTCGTGCAGACAGTGTAACCAAGACAAGTGGGCCAATAAAAAAAAAACAAGAGCTGCGTGACAGTACCAGCAGTAGCAACAGTATGAGCAGTCAAATACTACTACAAGCAGTTGATATGCAAAAAAAAGTAAGCATCGCACTTTCATTTTAAATGTGCAGTCTTTGTGATGTAAATCAAGTGACATGTTTTAGCAGGTGTCCCCCTTACCCCCAGAAATTATCGGCAGTCTGATTACATCCTGTCACCAGCCAACAGTGTCGTAGAACTGAATCATACGATATAGCGACAATAATCTTCCCTGACAAACTTCCGGCACCGAACACAACGGAGTGACTCGCATCACAGAAACAACAGCGGGCTTTCTCTGGGACTTTCCGAACTGTTCAGTGTCCACCGCCAGCTTCAGTAACAGCATCCAAAAGCTTGCCAGAATACTGGAAGCATAAATGGCGACCAGACGAGCTAGCAAATAGCTTCATAACAGCACACTGGCACACAAGTGGTGGCCACATTGAACTGTGTGTCTATAATCCAAAGATTTGATAGTCCGAAGGTTTATGGTGCAACAGTGATTTTCACTAACTCTATAAACCCTCACCCTTACCCTTAACCTAACCGTAACCGTAACACTAAAGCTGTGTTTTTCAACAGCTAATGAGGCGAGGCTGTTCACTGCTGACGTCACGTTCATTTACATATTCCATGCCAAACGACATTAAACAAACGTGTCTAATGCACAGAGATAATTAAATATTTTAATCCAGTTCAATGTTACAGACGATAAAAAACCATTAAACTAAATCTTATATACACAGTGTCCGGAAAAAAACATCCTTGACATTTTCGATTGTAACTTAAAGAAAGAAAGCATTAACAGATTTTAGTAATTTTCGATAGGAGTATTTCTGATACAACTGGCCATCAAATGACTGTTTAATTTCCCACCGCAACCAATGTCTGTTTCTGCACCATCTGGGGAAAAAACAACTAAATATTGTATTTTTGTCTAAAGGAGCATTATTACTTAATCAAAATAAGATACAAAGCACATCTTTTCACATTTCTGTCACCTGGACTGATAGTTCATCCAACTGTCCATTTTTCAACTTCCTTATACAGTAAGAAAATGTTTAAAGTGTCAGCCCATTACATGACCACAGGCACAGAGATGGTTTCTCGTTTCGTTGACAGCAGCGTCAACGATGTTCTGTTTTAGATTAATCCAGACTTCGCCAGTCACTTTTTGAATTCATCAACATTCCTGAAAGTCATCTGGTAAACACTCTGCTGCATGGCAGTCAAACAATGTAATTAACTGGCTGTTAAGGGTACAGGTTCAAAGATATAAAATTAATTGAAGTTCTTTGTTCATTTTAACGTACATGTCGCTTGTTTTGGTTTTCCCAGGTAGTGCAGAAGCAGACACTGGTTGAGGTGGAAACTAGAACGATCATTTGATGGGCAGTTGTGTCAAAATGTTTGCACCTAAAATTATTAAAATCTATCGATCCTTCTTCGAGTTACAATCGATAATGTTGGGAATGTTTTTTGACTTATTTTTATTCATTTCAATGCATATTTTGTTGGTTCAGTTTTCCACCGGGTAGTGCAGTAACAGACATTGGGTACGGTTGTAAAATAACCTGTCATTTAATGGCAAGTTGTGCCGGAAATACTCAAACCAAAAATTATTAAAATTGGTCAACTCTTCTTCAAGTGACAATCGATAATGTTCGGGATGTTTTTTTTCGGACACGGTGTACAATTTATAATACTTAGGCCTAGTTCAATGATAAAAACCAAAACAACAATAGACACGCCCACCACTAAGAGTCACAAGACTACCATAGAATGACTACGACCACAGTTTTATCTCGGTAGAGAGACTGCATTATTGGTTGACCTAGTTGAATAACGAGTGTCCAAATAAGGCAATAGGGGCGAAGTCTGGTAGAACAGACACGCCCTGTTAGCTGTTGAAAAATGCCACTTAAGTCTAACCCTAACCCTTAACCTCTCCCTGTCCCTAACCCTACTCTTAGTTAAAAGGAAATGCAGAGATCTGAGTCAACATTTGTAGAATTGTACGAGAAAGAATCCTAAAACCTTCGACTTTAGACTATCAAACCTTCCAATTATCAAGCTGCCCCCGCAATATTGTGCCGTAAGATGTAACTGAGAAAAGAGGAAAGACAACGGTTGAGGGTTGCATCAGAGCAGTTCGTTGTTGACCGGGTGTAATAGAGACATGTGCTCGGCGCCCTTGATAGGAAGCTTGTTGATGGTGTAATGGTGGATCATCTGTGGGATGCTGTCGAAGGGTTGGCTGAACTGACCCAGGATGAAATGACCGCCTCCGCAACCACCTCCGTCATCACAACTAACTATCTTCATATGCATGAAACCTCGTGGACTCCTGCCGGCACACCGGCCAACAAACATTAATAATAATAACTATAATAATAATCACATTTCTATACCACGGTGAGGTGGTGACTGAATACTTCCATTTCACCCAATTCCGTTTTGCCTGATCCCTAAACCTAACCCTAAAGCTAACTCGAACCCTACCGCTAATCACCAACCCTAACTCTAACCCTATCCCTAACCATATCTGTACGCAAAATATGGGATTACGACATTTCTGTGAAAAGCTTATGAAATCTTGTAGACTGGTGACTTAGGTAGAACACAGGAAACCTCTTGAAAAGTTTTCAAAATCCGAACAATGGTCTACATCACTGTAATTGATCTGATTAGTCAAAATCCAAGAGGCATCCATTCACAAAACATAACTAGAAATAACAGTGAACGATCATTTGAGCAGCAAAACAAACCATAATCATAAACACAACTAGAGATGATCGGGAATGGCTTTTTGCATTCCCATTCCTTCCCATTCTCATTCCCGAACAATCGTTCAATCGTTGTGGCATAAACAATTTTGGCCTATCGATGACTCAGACTGTGTGCACTGCTTGTCGTTGAGTCTAAAACTGATCATGACAGCCAGAATCACGCCTTACTGCATTACTTTTCAGCATAAACGAACATCACAAACTAAAGAAAATATGCCCAATGGTACTCTACTTTGACTAACTGTTGTTTTCTATGCAAAACAGGATTGCCATCAGAACCAGTCGCCGATGAGAATTTATTGCCATGGGAATAAGGGCCATTTCCATTTCCATGCAGGTTGTTTCCCATTCCTTCCCATTCCCATTCCCAATTTTGTCATCAATTCCCATTCCCATGGGATTCCCATTACCACTGGGAATCCCATTTTTATGGTCATCTCTACTCACAACATACAAACATCCGCCACAAGCTGTGCTTTATCCTGAATAAGAATCGTCTCTAAATAAGAACTACACATAACTCAACAGTGAGTCCTTTAAAATGACTCCCACATCTGCATCGTGATCCCGGTCATCATCAAATATCTAATCACTTGTTTCTCAGATGCCCGACCCTTCCAAAAAATGACAGTCCATTATAACTTCCCAAATGATTTAAGAGATAGAGTCAACCCAATAAATGTAAGATGACCTCCTACTTCTAGCAGAGACAACAACATTCATGGAATGAATCAAAATGATTTACTTCAATGAGAGTGAGTAATCACAGCGGCTACTCTCACTCATGCGGACCAAATAGCTTCCTTCCCGGTGAACACGAAGCAACGTCTCCGCATCCAGTCGACTGATTGACCCGTGGTACCATCTGCACATGCCAACAAATTTGAGCAATTTTGCCGCGGTAAGCTGCGGAATTTTGCGGGTAATGGGCCACTATAGTGAAGGGAAGCCATAGCGAGAGGCCACCATAGTGAAAGTCCCCACTATAGCAATGAAGTCACACAAATCTCCTCCAAATGCCCTAGGAAATTTTTAGAGGAAAAGTGAAAAAGAAAAAAAAGAAAATGAGGATAAAGAGTAGACGCTAAAAGGCTGCTGGGATGACCTGGGAAGAAGTTTGCTCCCTGGCGTTAAGGCGGATGAATGCCGTTTCTTCCTACACGTAGCCTATTTTTCATTACAAGAGCTAAGTAAGCCCATGTTGCATGACCTTCTCAGTCAAAAGTTGCTCTAAATCGTGATGAATTGTGGACGTTTTCACCCTCCCAAATTATAAGGGGGCAGTGCCTATGAGTGTAAACTCTGGGAAATTTCGTTGAAGTCTGTAGGCGTGAGATGACGAATGCTTGTTCTCTTGGGGCAGAAAAATTTTTTTTAAAAAACAACAAAGATGAAAGGAAGATTGTGTAATATCTTAGAAGAATGTTTGAGACAGATCGTTTCTATGACTGGATTAGATCTACGACTGGATGAGAGATTTTTTGGGAAATTTTTGGCGTAAATTTTGGCAGACCTTCACTATGGCAACCCCTCGCTATAGCGGACCCAAATCATTTTGCGAACTGACCCGCAGAATTTGGCAAAATTTGTCACGGAAAACTGTGGGCCCTAGTTACCAGTATTTTTACAATGCTGGAATTACAGACGAACTGAAAGGATGTGCAAAATGGCACCCATTTAGCTCAACGATTAATGACGTAAATGATGCAGAATTCAGTTGAGTGCCAAGCAGTTTACTAAATACAGTATACGTTACACAACACAAAATGCACTAGTGACTGATACAGCACAAGGGCACAAAAAGTCTCTAATGAGTTGCAGCATATTTCAGCCAAGTGAAGTGATCTGAACATTACTACTACTACTACTACTGCACGTACAACTGCACCCTACAACAAGGAAAAGAGAGGGAGAAGGAAGAGCCATTCCACATCAAGGGAAAAGGAGAGAAAAGTAATAGCCGGCATTGTTGCTTGTGCAATGACGTCATTGCTATTATGAGTCATCATGAACACAGAAGGAACGACGGACAGAACGACCAATCTCTTAATCTCCTCCAATATTCACTATGTTCACCTTGGCGAAGATAAAAATGGGCAATTTTGCAGACAGCATTTAAATTGTCAATAAAAAGCCCTGGATCACTCAGACAGTAATTACTCGTATAACCACCTATGCAAAAACAATGTATGAGCAAAAACCAGTGACGCTACGATTATTGATGCAGCAGCAGAAAACTGAAACAATACATCGGGCAATACATACGCCTGCTGGTCGAGAGGCAATCGCGGATCAATTCGTTCGGCTACAGTCCGCCAGGCCTGAGTACTGCTGTCGAAACTGCTGCATTTGTGCTTCATCAAATGAACACACGACACCTCACCAGCTGTAACACAATCAGTCTACAAGAATGACAAGTAGAACAATACCAGATTTGGACCAGTTGACATCGACATCGATTCACTTGTTGGCCCTTAGGCCACCTACCCAAGTTCTGATATTCTTTTTACAAACTTGTTTGCAAGTTTTTAACGAAAAACTAGATCTCTTGTACAAACAAACCAAAACAGCAGACCAAAAGTAGTAACAACATGCATAGTCTCAGCAGAGATGACAATAAATATATAGTATTTAATTCAAATAAAGTAAGAATAGAATTATCCACACTATGCCACAAGAACAAAGAACATTCCAAACCACATTTATTGAATTAACTACCATACTGTTTGTTGAATGTTTACGACAAGATAATGTTACCAAATTTATTTAACTTCTATTGCCCATACTGCCCACTATCATACCATTAACACTGTAGTAGCACTACGCACTCTTTAACTTCTGCTTAATCAACCAGTATTCCATATGGGATGGCCTCCGATCAACAATACCGGCCAACGCACCATGTTTTGATGACGAACGGTCGAAGTGTCTTGTAGCGTTTGGCTGCACGCGGCACGTTGTGCTGCTGGAAAACATCGATGGTAAATGTGAAGCTGCCCTGTGACCCTCCCGAAGCATGCGTGCCTCTTCCTTGGCACTTTTAGCCGAGATTAGAGTCCTCTGAACATCTCTGGCTCGCCGGTCCCACGGTTCGTCGTACTCCATGGCTGGCCGTGGATCCATTGTCCTGTACCGGGACTCGTGCCTCAGTTGCTGCATGGTAGATGCGGTGGCTTGGTTAGGTCCCTGGGCCGCCCGTAGACGGCTCTCCAGACCAAGCCTTGCAGCTCGCAGGTCCCACGGTTCATCGTACATGCCGGACGCATCAATGTCAACCTGACCACTCGAGGCGATGTCAGTTGCACTGCCGTCCGTGTCATCATGTCCCTCACCATTTACTTCAGGCACGCTCGTACTGCCGGAAGACTCAGAAACATGCCTCGAAGGTGACTCCTTACCATTCACCCCGAGACACAGCTTCCCGTCCGAAGAAACGCAGTTAACACTGTCTGTATACGAAGATGACAGACTGGTTGGTTCTACGTCAGTTCGGGTTGACTCAATGGCCGAAAGTGAACGGAAACGGGTTGGTGTTTCGGCATAAGGGTCGTCGTACTTAGGCCGCATGTCTGTTTCATTCCTACTATCACTCTCTTGCTGTTCCAGTTCTGTGAGCACAGACAACAGTGGCAACTGTGTGATGTAATGTTTAACACCAAACATACACAACAGAAAAGCCAAGAAAATGAGTCAACACATGCTACAGTCATTTCTTCTGCTATCCCAGGGCTTAAAAAGACTCACTTTTTTCACCCACAATATAACTAGATTACAACAAGCCTTGATAAGTAATAGGATAGGCTACATCTTAAGTGGCAACCCCAATATATCTTGTGTTCTTGAAAGTAATTAAGCAAGTAAAACATAAGCTTATGATACACTGCATTCACAAAACATCGTAAGATAAATTTACGACAATGTTACGACATATGGAAGGTTTACGACAGATTTATGATAAAACGTGATTTACAAAAAATTGCACAAAAAAGTTGCAACAAAATTACGAGAAAATGTAGCACAACTCATTAGCTGTCATACGAAAGTATCAAGCACACACGCAGGAATTATTTTGATTTTTTCATTAGAATATACTCTTCGCATAGTGCCATAATACATATAAATTTCATTTGTGGAAACTTCAGAGAGCGAAATTGCTGCAAAGTCAGTTCATTTCCTGTTGTTTACATTGGTTTACTGTTGGCAACAGCAGAAGCAGACGATCACTATACAGCGCTGTGCGCTGCTAGGCTCAGTGACATTGTGTCACAATTGGTTGACACCAACGTACTGGCGGTTGATTTTGTATTAAAAATAGAAAATAAAAGTGACAAAACAAAACCATGTTATAATCATGAACACAAACATACAGTACTCAAAAATCATCGATTTTTGAAAAATGTCAGCATTACCTCCTGCACTGACAATTTTCATTTCATATGGAACTGAATAATCATCCTCTGAAGCTTGTGGAGTGTCGAGAGTGATATTTAGAAACTGCAAAGTTGTCTGTGTAGTGCCATCATCTTTCGATGCCTCTTCCATTTCTTTCTTAACATCAAATGGATCGCTGTATTCGTCGAGTATTCGAGGCTACAACACGAAAAATATGCACAGAATGAAGAATAATTCAACAAACAAAATGTTACTCTAGAAGCTATATCTTTCACGGTAAAAATCACTGTTAACACGTAGTTGGCGAGGACCGTAGCGTCACTTGAGTGTCCACGTGGACAAGGCTCTCTAAAAAGTCAGCATGCAGAGTGATGTTGTCCCCATGAAGTTGGTTGAGCCATCTGTTCATGTGGCAGCCTCCAGCTACGGTCAGTGGCATACAAGCAAACAACTGCCTCACAGATTCTGTTTAAACTATCCATTCTTTAGTTAATCAAGGTAATAAAAGATTCCCAAAAAGTGTTGCAGAAGATTTTTTACTCTTGCCCACTGTACTTAAGTGGTGCTATTCCAAAGGTATGGTCTGGTTAGTGCACTGGACCCACCATCATTGGGCAGGTCCAATGAGGTTGATGTAGTATTTAATCATCCCAGGTCTCTGGTAAAAGTGGATTGGTGATTCAGCAGATAAACAGACGTTTCATCAGGGTTAGGCCTAGGGCTGCCATAAGGTTAAAATTAAGAATATGATTAAAGTTAGGGATAGTGTTAGCCTGTTAGTGTTAGGAATAGAGTTAAGAATAGTTAAGTAATGACTAGTGTTATGCACATGGCCAGCCGTATGTATAGAAAACTGCAACGACGTACACAGCCGGCCATAAACAAATTCAAAAATTTCTATACACACAACCGAGTACAATTGCAGTATTTTTTACCACCTTAAATCTAAAATGCTCATTTTTCTTACATCTGTAAGCTTTCCTGTGAGACCATCTGTACTAAAAATCTGTCAGAGCTGGAAAAAAAATTGCAAAATGGACTGCATAAAAGGCCACCAACCACAAGACAATTTTTAGACCTGGAATCAAAACTCAGTCTTCCAACAGTTTAATAAACTTAGATAAATGCCACTAGACAATGCAAAAATGACAAAACCAGCATGCCACACATGCCTAGAAACAGGGATAAAATGTCAGACGTCGATGCCGAGACACAAGCTACATGCCTGGACAGTGGACACAAGGGGTGCGTATGTCAGATGCTTAACTATAGGCCTACGTTACTCATGTTATCGATGGTTCAGTGCCTGCACATTCATTCACGGCCACTCGTTCTCAAACTCTTCAGACTTTACTGGCCAAGCTTCAATCAATGAATGGATTAAATATACCGTTAATAAATATTGGTAATCTTTCTCTGCACTGTTTTGATGCAGTGAAATGTGCAAGATGTGGCAGCAACAACTCAATGGCAGAAATTTCTGTTAAGTCTGTTCGTCACGACTGTTCGCGCCTGGTGACAATTTTTTTTCATTGGCCATGTGCACATGCCTAATTTGCCTATACATACGGCTGGCCGTGTGTATAGTCACTGCGTAAGCTAATATAACATAACTACAGTGTTAATGCTGCAAAATCTGCAGATCCGCACCTCCGCATTTTACCTGTTGCTTCACCCCATACTCAGTAATATCGTACCGTTAAGTTATCGGAGCTGATAGACGAAGTGACATGTAGCCTGACGGGACAGCTGGGATCGGCATTATCACGTGATCTCCGCAGCAGATCGTCGTGAGTAAGGCTGTCAACACGCGGGGGTCGTCTGCCACGTACTGACGACGAGGCAATGGTCGCCGCGTCGGTCGTCTGTCTGGCCGTCTGACACTCCGCGCAGCCGTCGTCACGACTCAGCGTCGTCCAGCCGCCCGTTCCCGGCATGCCCCGGCTCCTCGCCGCACTCCGGGCACCTGCTACACTCCCACGCACGGCGCTCGCGTCGGAATGTCGCCGGCCGTCCGCAGACGACCCTCTAACAGTTGGAATAACATTGGTGCTGCTGCGAGTCTTGGTCGGGGTGCGACTGGAATGCAATTCGTGAACGCTGCTCGACGTTTTCGCCGAATACTCGTGGTGCGACGGCGACTGCTGGCTCGACACCTTTTTGCTGCTGAATCCGAAATGCTTTAGCAATTTATTAGCCATTGTCTTTATTATTTTCACAGATACACACTCCTCTTCGACAACTTCCTGTATGTTCACAGCTGGTACTCGTAGATAAACGGATTGAAAAAATTGATGGGCGTAGGCAATTTGCTTTGCGCCGTTTTACGGTACATTTATCTGAGTATAATCATTAATCCGACATCTGTCACGTCGTTTTTGAGCGAACAGAGTAAAGTCAAAACTCGAAAATTAAGATTAATATGTATAGTATTATAAGTTGTACAGCAAGCCAATTTTCAACTCCCGCTAGCCTACGAGTGTCAATGTGAATAAGAACATAAATGTGAACAATGTGCACAAGCTTGATCCATGTGTGAGATGTGACAAGAACTCGATGGAGATAAGAAACCGTCCTACTTCATTGTTTTTAAAACTATGTTAAATTTTTGCTTGAACCAACATTGCATCTATTACAGAACACAGAGACGCTAAATTAGGGAAATAACAGCCGAGCAAAAAGTTGAAAAGCACCAAATAATTAACCACTACCACTACTCTCTCTTGACCAATAATTCATGCAAAACAACCTTATGAGCACTTCGAAGAGCCATATAGTAACCATATCATGCTGAAGACCACTTCAGATTGGTGAATCCAAATAACCATCTTCGTCTGTTATCAACATGGTGTAAAATTCTGTTATTATTTACAGATTATATGTGAGAATGTAATCTTGCGTACAACTGATGTAACACAACAGGACAAGGCACCTACATCCAGGGGGTAGCTAAAAATTTGACTTTGGGAGGTATAAAATCAGTTTAATAACCACTTGACCTCACTGCTACACTACCAATATCGGCATACCATCAGTAGCTATGTCCCTGCCTACATTTTTGCAGCTTTAGTTAACTACAAAAATTAAGTTTTTGTTTTGTGCCAATAAAGTAAATCTTTACAGACTATTTGTCACCAACAGAAACATGTCGTGTTCGTTTATTTCAACGTGCCAACAAAAAACAGAATCATCCTCAGCGGGCATTGCAAAAGCATGCACTGAGTCGAGTCAAACAGATGATTAGACAGAGCACAGAAGCATTATGCTGCACCGGTCTCTGTTAAGACATACTTAAGTCCACACAATCAACACTTTCAATCTCGGCTCCAACAATGCAGGACTTAAATTAGCCAAACAACTGCGATAATCCAAAAGATATGTCTCCAATATACAGTACAGTACATACAAAGAATAATAATATAATCTATGTTATAGACATACACATAACGTGATCACTGTATACATATATAAGAGTTTCAGCAGAAACACGCGACAAAAATTACTGGTACTGTCAAACGCTGCATAGCATCGAAAAAGCAATGCTATCCAATAGATGAACGGGATTGAATGGGAAAACTGCTAGTTGTTGCATCACCAAAAATTAACTGCAGCCCAAAAACTTCACAAATTTTATTACTGCAATAACCATGTGTACTGTAAACCAATTTTAATAATATTATTTTTGGGAGAATGCTCTTCAGAAAATTTGAAACAAGACGATCTGTAGACAGCCCACTTGACACAATTTGCATAACTTCAGCGTGTGTGAAATCTCAATCTCCACTTTCCACACATTCACCCTTCACCCTTTTTAGTTTTGGAAAATCTTATAAGGCAGAATTTATGCTATTTCAACGAATTTTCATACTTATGATTTCATTTATATGCTGTTAATCCTGATGTAAAAGTGGGTTCAAAGCAGAGTGAGTAAGTAAGGTTAAGCAGCAACTAATTCTTGCTGAATGAGGACAACAATGCAGCTGCTGTAAAGCAGCATGAAAGTTGCAATCCAAGATTTTCCAAGGTAATGCAGTAACACAAACTGTGTTAGGTGGGCTAACTCTCCCACGCAGCCATAAACTGATTTTACAGCAACAAGATTGGTGAAGTTTCTGATGAACCACAGAACAGGTGACACACATCTAACAGTCAAGCACCACAGAACCAGCCAACAAAGAGAACTTTACTTATTTAATGCCTAAGCTGCCATCACAAACGATATTTGACAAAGACAGACAAAATACAAGAAAGGAACAACTCACTGCAAAATGCGTACAATTATGGCTTTAGAACAATGAAACACACACACGGGGTTTAGCTCAACCAAAATGACATACTTCCAATTATAGTAAATGTGCTCGGTTATTTACTCAATTCAAAATATGGTGCTTGAAATGTCAGTGTTAGCTGGTGGCATTATGACAACAGGTTTGGTTAAAGAGGGATGTCGGGCCTGAAATAGCCATGCTTCACGTACGAAAAAAAACTCACTTTGGCAGATCTTTAGGGGTCACCCAGACTATTCTGCAGAGCAACCCAAAAAATGTAAAAAAAAAAACACATCTCACAAAAGTGAGTGAGTGAGTGAGTAGGGTTTAACGTCCCGCCTGTAAGACATTGTAGTTGTCCAGCAGTGCCTATATGATGCCTGGACTCGGCTCTTATCCCGAACAAAAAGTAGAAAGACTTAACCGTACATCGACAGAAATAATGTCAGGTTCAAACAAACAAAAAAACTATCAAACGCCAATGTACACGATTGGCAGTTTGTAAATGCACAAATGTAACCACAGTACAGATAACGCAAACAAAAAGAACACTGGAAGAAATTAAGCATCTTACACGAAAAATGCACAACAATTGCATTTGTCGCTGGAGCCGCAATCGGTGGCGTAACGCAGCAGTCAATGCAGAAATCATTGTACTGTTACGCCGGTACGTCTGCTGCCAATTGTAACTACTATCAGCTAGATGCCTTGCCATCATAATACTGTAACAATGAAAACGGAAACTGAAAGTAAACGCCGACGATACAACGCAACCGGGTTTTCGACGGAGACGAAGAACGAAAGACAACAAATCAGCCGACGACCAGCCGGCATTGTCAGCACTTTGGACCCTACAGCAGCAGGCAGACCTCACGTCTAGCGCCCAGCCTGATTCACCACGAGAAAAAATGCAAAATGGGTACCACAGGTTTAGCAAAGTCAACCAGTTCCAGTTCAAAGAGAGTACTTAACTGTTTAGCAAGAATAACCGAAAAACGTTACACATCAAATGCTGAAACGTACATCAAACCTAAAATACTCTAAAAATACAAAAATCTTAGCAACTGATGCAATTTTGTGGACAATCTGAATTACTGTACATTACAATTTAGAATTCTCTTTCTTTTGACATTTGAAATAGTTGTTTAGTAGTTTCCTTCCATCGCAAACTCAAAACATTCAATTTTTTCAACATCTAGCCATGTCTAGTGCCTCACTCCTCACCCCACCGCCTCAGATTCAACGAGTTTCTCACAGACATTGTGCGCTTTATAAATTAAACTTACTTACTTACTTACACACTAAACATGCCACTGCCAACTACAGGGACAGTGTCATGTCCATGTAATTGTGAATCACACTTGGCCCCGCTCACGACTGAGGCACTGGACGTCTGCATTCCAGACGCATGCATGAATGCATCGCAGTAGAAAACCGGCGGCACAAAAAATGAGCACTCTGGTGTCTGGCGTTCCAACATTCGGTCAGTCAAAAGAAACCAAGTACGGAAACAAAAAGACAACGTACTGCGGCGTTGGCCAATCGCTAACTAGACACGTCCATCTGTCCGCCTCTCTGGCGAGCGAGCGAACAACTACATGACGAGTTCAAGTGACTGATATATATATATATATATATTTGACAACGGGCCAACGGCGACAACATATGGCAAGATGTGAACGACTCAACCATTCAACCGTCTCTGACAGACGGCATCAACAACAACTGGCATTGTGCACAACAGCATCGTGACATGAAAGGGGGAAAAATGCTCCCCTAAACTCTAACGTATCGGAAAATTTTCTTCCAAAAATACAAAACTTGGGGCCAGAAACCTCCAATTTAGGGAAACTAAAAAGCAAAACTGAAATTTTCAACACTCATAATCTCCTTCTTGTGTGTTGTGTGCCCCTAATCCCACTTTCTTAACCATGACACTGCAGATTGTTTATGCAACGGAAGCACAACTGTCAGTATAAACGTCGACGTCGTTTCATTAGACCGACGACTAACGACTCTGCAACAGAACACAAGAACAAAGCTCACATTTGAAATATTTTAATTCTACTCAATATTTACTTAAATTTCTTTTTCCGCTAATGCAATGCTTTTGGGCAGCAGTTTCGTGCAGAAATGCACAAACATCTGTAATTTCATTGCGAGTTTCAACGAATTTCAAATAATAGAATGCCACAACTTTTCAACTCAGAATATCCACATTTTGCCAGACTTCTTCCCAACACATAAAATACTCTGACATTAAAGAATATAGGATACAGAGTTACTGACATTTCCCTTCCCCGACTCTCCTAACAATAACCATGTTGTGACCTGTCATCTGATGCACAGCAGGGGCGGTATGCATAACAACATCGTAGATTAGTTTGGACGTAAGGCCAACCACGTCACGACTAACTATTTCCAAACTAGAAAGTTATGTTCGACGGCATGCAAAATGCTGTCGAAGTGAGCGACTAGCTAGTCACGACGTAGTTGACGTTGGTAGTTTAACTCTAGAATTTCCTGGCATAAATGCGCCCAGCCTCGTTCAGCGTGCAGCTAAAAATAGACATAAGCAAACTTGTCGTCTGTTGCAATCTCGGGTGTGCTTGGGCCTAATTACTGCTCCATGGCCTAAGAATGTGCGATGCAACTAAGCGAAATGTATCATATGCTGAATGTTTTATTCAGCAACTTCAAACACTGAAATTAGTTTCAATAGCGTAAATGACTCACCATAAATTATCTATGACGCACGACATAATTGCAGCTGCTCCTTAGCGTTAGTTTATGTTGACAATGACCGAATATTTACGACAGGTCGCTAGAGCGACTAGTGTTAGTTTAGACGTAGACGCCTGAATAGTGCTATGACATCGTTATGCACAGTGACTTAGCATTAAGTCCGAAGTAAATTGATTTTAGTTTGGAAGTAAAGTCACAACGTTGTTACGCATACGGCCCCAGAACTGTATAAATAATGAGATGTGGCAGCAAAAAGATTCTGGATTTTAAAAAACAGGTATCAAAAGATTCCTATCTGCAGGGTTTATCATTTTTGGGCAAGAAGAGGAGAGGGGGATTAAATATATAGCCCAAAGTTAATGGATATTAAGATTTTTGTGGGTTTAGAGTTATTAGAATGATCATTGCTAGATATTGCTCACATGTAATAAATATACCCAAAAATTGCAAAATCACAAAGTTTCAAAAACTGTAACTTAATAACATATTTCACTATTAGCGGAACTAACAACTAAAATTGAATTAAGTTTTGGGTGGTTTTTTGTAGGTATTTACTAGGGATTATATCGATAAGCCGATATCATGATATCGATCACCATCTACCGGTTGCAAGATATCGTGAGACAGACCGCCGTGGGACAGACCACGCCTACGATATCGCGCAGACGCCATCTGACTTATTTTGATGGAGCGCAAAAGCACACAGACACAGACGTCTGTAAGTAGGCAAAGTTTAGACCTCACGTCACAGTTGCAACAAACTGCACGACAACTGAGTGAGGCGAAAGAGAATGATGGGAAGGGTGGGTCATTTTAATCACTTAGGTCAACAAACTATCAGTAGCAGAGCCAAGTGTGTCTTTGCTGTTGGTGCTGCTACAGATGCTGCACGGCCAGCCGTCAGTATTACAGGCTCCGGCTGCTGCCTGTTCCCTTCCCACCGCGTCCCCCCCCTCCGTCGTTGGTATTCAGCTCATTTCACCCTCTCACCCTGACCTCCCTTGCTCCAACTTGCCTTAACACTCAAGTCTCTGCTCTCATGATATCGCTATGATAATAGATACAAATTTTTTTTGCCACGATATAATCCCTAGTTTTTATGTGGTTATGTGCTTAGATGTCTGAACATTGGGAACATTACAACAACACCAAAAAACCCATAATACAAATTATTATGCATGCTAACAAAAACAGTGGCATTGCTCCCAAACATGAGGTTAACATTATCGGTTTTCCCAAAGATTTTCTTTCCCGAGATGAATTTTCTCTGGACAAAATCCTAGGCAGCTGTCAAATTTCTGGACATATTAAGGTTAACCAAAAAAGTCGTTACTTGTGCACACTGAACATAAACTATTTACAGCAAATGTATTATGTGTGTCTGTTTACAATAATTCTAAAATGACAAACTAGCTATAGTCAATATAGTGTATCGTACCATTTGTTGCCTTTCATGCATTGTAGCACCAAGTCCTGCATACACAGTGAGACCACTCTATCAGCATACAGGACACAGACGACATCAGTTCAACGCAACTACCATCAAAGTCTCACCACATTACTGAATACTGACTGGCCTAGTGCCGTCAAGACGCTTTTGTATTCAGTGAATAACATACGTTGAACACACTAAGGCATAGCCACTAGCCAGCACTGTCTACCAGTACGGAGTGCAGAGTCCGTTGAAAATTTCGGGTTTCGGTTTTTTAAAAACCAAATCAAATCAAACAAGCGTTAAATTTCGAAAACCAAAAATTTGGTTTCTGTGGTTTGGTTTTTAAGAAACAGAACCGCTGGTTTTAGACAGTTTTTTTAACACTTTTTGTCAGTTAAAGTAC
>Ga0209671_1002700_pt1 | contig 16512 bp, 7 predicted proteins | sample WorMetHERISLAND2_2_FD_187401 | JGI IMG/M metagenome (GOLD analysis project Ga0209671, IMG submission 187401) | Marine gutless worms symbiont microbial communities from Max Planck institute for Marine Microbiology, Germany - Olavius geniculatus... | ecosystem: Host-associated > Annelida >...
CAGGCGGACTGTTTATCATCGTTGCTTTAAAATTGATAATAATTCTGTACAAACTGTCGCAGTATACGGCAATCAAGTGATATGTGTAATAAATATAAATGTGTTATAAAAAGTATAAAAATCTACGGAATTTTGCTTTTTTATGTACGTAAAATATGTGTGTTAACTACTTCTACTCTTCTGGTTCAGTCTGTATCGAGTCGAGTTCGATTATCTCGTGGACGCATAGGCCTACATCCCTAATTACTGTTAATGGTTGCGCCTACTAAGATTCATTGTGTTTGAAAAATACTCAACGGCGACGAGACTTTTAAAAGCGGAGTTGCTTTTGGCGTTGCAAGGAATTTCTTGACCATTTTTTTTTACAATTTTTCACCACTAGACTCTGTAAGAAATTTGCTACTCGGCGACGTGCCACACCGGTCATGTTGCTACACTACCTTATAAAACAAAAGTCCAAAAACCAACAATATCTATTCTGCAGATAGGCAGAAAGTCTACTTAGCAAAAAATACGACCAAAGTGCAATAGCTTACTTTTTGGGCCATTCTGGAGTTGTGCTGAATAAATGTTTAGTTACGTTTGCTCGTTGAGTTATTCGACCAGTCGAGAACCTCAATTCAGCACAGGCTCTACCGACAAAGTACATAGAACGTCAGCAAAGCAACGAATCAAAAGCCACGTAATGAGGTATAGACAACGTTCCACAATCGACGGAGACACCGCTACAAAGGTACCAAATCTTCCGAATCCGGAGATCGAAGAAGAATGCCGGAATGCTACAGCGACAGCGAGCGCCGCTCCGCGCCAGCGACAATTGGACGCACGCCTGAAACACTAGCTGCAGCTGCTTCATTATGAGCGTCAGCCGCCAGCCAGCATCCATCAGACAGACTATTAAAACCTGTTCTTAGTTTATTACACAAGCGATCAGCGGCCCGCGTCGATAACAACCGATGACGATGCCCCGAAGTACCGGTAGTGTCGGTGCAACGCTGTCTTTCACACTGATCATTCCATGTCTGCAAGGCGGCCCACATACGTCGAAAACCGAAAATCGTCAATACGGGAACACGTCCGACATCCACGTTTTGAATGGCAGGTTGTCAGCGCTATTAAAAACCATGCACAGCGTGCAGTTGTTGTACAAATTATTGTCATGGAATAATAAGGCACAAAACAAGTTAGGCTACGCAGCGAAGAATATGTTTCAGGAAAAAAAACTGTGCCTGTACCTGGACCGCGAATGTCGCTTATGGGGTGTTTAGGCCTACACGATCCAGCAGACGTCCAGCAAACTTCCAGCAAATGTATTCAAAATACACATGCTAATGCTGGACGTTTGCTGGAAGTTTGCTGGACGTTTGCCGGATCGTGTAAACACCCTAATAAAGCCAAAGCAGACATTATCGCGCTCGTTGTGCAGTCCAGACAGAGTGTTAATATTCTATGGTTTCTGCATTACAGCCCGACTCAGCTGAGCCGAAGCATCACAAGTGCAAGTGCCTGTTGATGGCTGCGCTTAAGAGTGTTTTGTCTTCAGAACTCCATTCGTCGGGACAGGCGTAAAATTGTTTTAAAGAAATAACGATCGTTTGGCGAGTTGGGAGAAAATAAGACCACAGTGTGAAACTGGCCTATATAGGCCTATGACAGCGAAACAGTGGGGGAATGAATGTGCGCCGCGACAGGGCACAATAATAATAATAAAACTTGTCCGCGTAAACCTTAACTTGCACAACGAGTTCAGAGCTGCATTATGTGTGACTAAAAGAAAAACTCAACGCACACATTCATTCCACTGATTACAATTTCAGGAACTCAAAACATCATAGTTGTGAGTAGATGACGACAGCAATCGTGCAGTCCGTGACTAATTACACAGTCCGTGTAATTTTACGAAAAAAATAACATAATTTATAGTTTTGTAATTTTTTTGTAAGTTTTGCATCCCAACGCAGCTGCCTCGTGAGATCATAAAAAACAAAGTGGGTCAACAGCTAGCTGCATAGACTGAGGCATAAATGATAAAACGCTCAAAATAAAAAAATATCAATAACTAAAAAACATCGGAAAAAAATCAGCAGTTGGAAAGCGTTGAATAAAAACGGTAGTCGTTAATTATATTTACAGCATGTTTTTGTACTATAACTTAACGCTTAAAGTTCAAAGGCAAAGCTGCTGGATGACGAGGGAATCAGGAACAAGCATGACACAGTTTGTAATAACGTTTTGTTTTTCTGCGTCTATAAACCTTGCTCTGTCTCACTGTTACGAGATGGCGATCATTAAGAAGCAACACACAACGGAAAACATGTAGCTTATAAATTACCTTGTCACTAGACCGTAAATTCCACTGGAACACTTCTTTCCACAGATAAACGGGCTCTGGCGTTGCCCAGATGCAAATTTCTGGCAGTCACTGCGCCTGAATACAACAGCATCGTAGTAAAGGCAAGGGCAACTGCTTTCCCTAAATTCTAGCCTGTCTAAAAATGTAAACTACATTTGTTGAGATATGCTGCATTTGCAGCGCATATACGATAAGTGAAGTCTTACTCCAATCAATAACTTTTCTTTAGCAGGCCAAAGTACAGGTGTCTGTGTTTTCACACCGTTTTTTTTTCGATCGTCGACATCTTGTTCCGTTCCGGAGATATATTTGCAATAGAAGACTAAAGCGTCGTACAGAGCGACGTAACTGAACAGAACTGAACTGAACTGACACGGTTTATTTTCTGACGAATCGACTGATGAGCCAGCGGGGCATTACTGCTTGCCCATTGGTCAGTTCATCGAAAACTAAACATGTCACTTAAGTTCAGTTTATTTACGTCGCTCTGTAGGCCTACGCGCCCTGAAGTTGTCCAAACTTCCACGTTTCTTGTCCATCTTGCAAGCTGTAGGGAGGTGGGCACAGGTGTATTAACACCTACTAATTTTGCTGTCAAAAATTTGAAGCTGTCTGTCGCGAAAAATTGAAACTTTCTGCTCCAACTTTTTCAACCCAGGACGCCGTTGCTTGAGTGTCATTAGGCGTGAGTGATAATCACACTGGACTGCAAAGACGGGTACCAAGACAACAAGCGATAAACTATCTGCAGCCAGTTCCCTGTGGATTCGTTTGAGATCTATTGCCCTCTTCGGAATTCGTCACACTGTGCTACAAAAGTTACGCTGTGACTCAGTCTTACTGTCTTCTTGTCGTTTATGTATTTTCCTCAACTTTCTATAAACTATTTCAGTTTAACTTAATTACTCGTATTTTATGTACGTTTCTTCAAACCTGTATTTTATTTGCCTAAGTCAAATAGGTTACGTTTTTGTAACGATCGACGTGTATTGTTTTGTTTAAGCTTAGCATCACACGTTATTACAAAAATATTTTTTTTCCAAACAGCGTTACCGTTAGTTTATAATTTTAGAACGAAATTACCAAAATTGTTATAATTTTTTTGGCAAATATAAATGATTACTAGCAGCCTACAGATGAACGAAGAACATTTTAAATTTTGCAAGATAGTGCCGCGCGTGAAGTGAGATTGTTGTTCCATTTTTCGCAGAGCTCTAATTACCGCAAAAAAAGCGCTCGCGGGTGCTCAACTTGAACTCACAATGCGTACCGGGTATGTTATCATGTTACCATTATATGGGTTACGGAAGGTGGGGACCTTTGTACACCTGACTGGGCTGCCTGGCCGGCCGGTGCGCCAGCCTGTGTTTGCAGGCTGCACGCGGCGGCTGTGCGATTGACGGCTCTGGTTAGTGACGAAAAGCGCTTAGAAGTGTACGTCGTGCACGACGATGCGCTATACAAATTGACAACCTTTACCTTTTACCTTTTACCTGCGCAAACTTGGAAACAGCTTGTCTCCGTCTATCCTTTGTGTAAAAGCTGGATGTGTCTACGCCTAACGTCAACCTATGGTAACTGATAAGCCTGCTCAGATTCGCAGACGCAGTCTCTGTTAATGAAAGAAACAGATCTATCAATTAAATCCAATGCGCGCCTCGGGAACGTAGAATCAGCGGAACGAATAATAGGCCCGTCTCTTGGTTGTTAAGCCGTGACTGATGAATGGATGCCTCGCGGTTGGTTGGTTATACGAATTCTGTAGCGGCTTCGCCAGTGCCAGTCACCTGGCGATGGCTTACCAGTTAATGATACTGATGGCGTTAACAAGAAATGGCAGCAGCAAAAAGTATCTCTAAAGTTTTTTTTTTCTTTTCCACAGCGCAAACATGTTGCGCCTTTGGTCAATTCTGCGCACTGCAAAGATCTACTGCATGTGAACGTAAGAAATCATGACGTGGTTAGTACTAATTACAAAACAAGAAATCTGAGCTAATGCGCACGAGACGCGCGATAGCCGATAGGCCTAGCAGTTCCTGTTTACAGGTTGTCTTGGTCGGTCTCCAGCCATTTCGTCGCAATTCTCGCTTGAAGTGTGCACCAAAGCCGACAATCGCAAAAAGTCACCAAAACCCCCTATTTTGGAGGTTCAAGATCGTGCAAAGTCATTAATGTTGTTACCGCTTAAAAGCCCGTCAGCAGTTCTTCTTAGCAAGTCTATGTCTCTCTGCAACCGTTTTCACGCTAGACGAATCACAGCGGTAAAATAACGACTTTTTAGGGAGTACCCCTCTTTGACTCTTTCGTTCGATGGGCAGAGCTAGACAAGTTGCTGGCTCACAAATTACAAATTACGGACATAAATGTAATTTAAATTACAAATTACAAGTTACTTTGAAATCAGAGGCCAAATTACAAATAACAAAATACGTGATTTCAAATTGGGCTACCTAAAGATTAGAAGAAAGAGCAACTGCAGAAATGTTTTATGATCCCACAACGATCGGCGATGAAGACTGCTCAGTGTTCATCCCACGATTAGCGAAATAAGAGATCTGCTATCAGTCACTTTGAGACTTTGAGAAACAGTACCTGACAAAGATCGGCGAGGAAAGCGTGTAATCATTCCAGCAAAGCTGTAGATCAAGTTGCCCAACTGAAGCTAAAAATAGCAAAACTGCATTATGCTGCACAAAAAGTTTATTTACAAGCGAGCATCCAACAAAGTAAAAGCGATTGACATGATGATTAATAGATGTTACCATTTGAAAGTTTTAGATGCAGGCCTAATTTACATGTAAAAGCATAATGTACATTTAAGTTACAAATTACATGTCTATGTAATTAAATTACAAATTACATCAAAACCAAATGTAATTTAATTACAAGTTGCAACTGTAATTTGTAATTAAATTACACTGTGTCCCAATAAAAAGGGGACACCAAAAGAAATAGCTATAAGTTATCAAACACTTATCACTTTTATCTAAAATTTTAGACATAATGACTGTAAATGAAGTCAAAAAATGACATTACGGTTTAGAGAAAAAAACATAGGCGCCTACGACAATGACAGTTTTGTCAACATTAAAGTGCAACACACCAGCGGTTAGGGCGTTGGATACGAGACCGAAAAGTCTACGGTTTAATTCCCAGCTGGTGCACTACCAAGTAACAACTCTGCTCGTATAGGTGCAAGTTTCTAGTGATCAGTGTCGACTCGTAACTTTCAGGTTGCGGTTCGATTCTCGCTGTCGTCATTTGCAAGCAACCTTGAGCAAGTTGCTAACCTACTGTATGCTCAGGCCAACTCAGCCTCCTACCCTCCGTGGGGCAAGAAATGAGTAGTAGCTTACGGGCTACGGGGTGAAGGCCTAGTGTGACTGATTGAGGCGATGATGTGTCTGCAAGCCGAGGGTCCAATTGTTCGATTACGCGGGCATTATGGACGGCTGCATAGTGCGCTGCGGTATCATTAGCTCATACCAATCAGCTGCCACTTCTGAGATTGTACAGCGCTTCTGGGCTACTGTAAAAAGCGCTATAGCAAGGTTTAGTGTTGGCCTCTACTTTTCACCTTTTACCTTTTTACTGTTACTGAAAATATAAAGTTTACAACACAGCAGCTTTAATTTTGTGTTTAAATTCCTGTCTTTTAAATCTGACAAATGTTATTAAGTACCAGAGCATTTTCTTTTTCTCGACTTAATACCAGCTCGTCAACTGAATCACCGTTCTGAGCAATCCACTTTTACCCATTTTCCCACCGTGGTTTCCAATGCGCAGTACTGGTTTGATGAAACTTCGTCATCAACTTATGCGAAAATGACGAAAACTATTTTTTTTTGTTCAAAAATTCAGTGACAAGTTTTCTTAATTTGGCTCTGCATTATTTTTTAATACAAAACGTAAATTGCAACGTAAGCTGCTTTGCTAAAACCATCGTTTATTATTATTTAGACAATAGCGACATGCCAATGACATCAATCACAGGCATCCTGCTGTTTGTACTGGCATCTAAAATGACACTTCTTTAAAATTGCATTTTTTTCCTTTTGGTTCATACTTTTAAGTAACGTTTTGTGTACTTCTCTCAAATTGACTGCAAAATACGGAACACTAACTTACATTAATGGTACCTTTAGTGTAGCACAGCTATTAATGACATTCTAGGGGTCCACTTTTTATTGGGACACAGTGAACATTGGAGCCTAAATTCATTACTGTCCAGCTTTGTCGAGGAAACCCCCCTTGCCCAGCAACAGGAAATTTAGTCACAAGAAACTAGAAATCCTACGCTATTAGACGGTGAAACCCCGGACTCTTTATTATTTTTATCTGCATCTTTACACACACGTTTAGTTTTATGGCGCTTTATAAGTTCGTTTTCAACTTAACTTTAACTTAACTTAACTTAGATCAATCAGCACTGAAACGTGACACCAAGACATTTATGTTGGCGTCACATTCCACTACCGATTTGTAAGCAAACATAATTAGTTAATTACGATAGATAACACGCTATAGCTGTCATGCTGTCGCGCGTAAAAATCCAATTATTTTGTTGCAGTTATATAGAATAGCTAAATGTTCTTTAAGCAACTGTTTTGCAGCAACTGTTTTGATAAAATAGTAGGCGGCATGGACATTTACGGCAGTGACAAAATATCAAATTTCTAACGTACCGACTGTCACGTTGTCCAAAAATCGTTTTCCTGCACGTCTTTTGTTTTTTTCTTTATTGCAGCGCTTTTCGTTGCACATGTGCAAACTGACAAAACCCCTTGGCTCATACCTTGTTTCTATTCTATCTTTTTTTAAATTTGCATGGTTTTAACTTTTAAGGCTAGGTTATGTCTAATAGGCCTATTAGCGACTTGCCAGGTGTTTCAATTTTCAAAGCTTTGTTGCAGCCCACCATGGCTAAGGTTGCATAGACCACCGTACGCATAATAACCTACATCGGCAAGTCTTGGCTACCGGCAAGTGTATCTGTGTTACCCTCGTGTAGGAAAGGTTTAATCTGTAACTAAATGGTATTTGTTAAACTAAAAACGTGATACGTAATGCACCTCTACACAAGTGTATAGTCTAAGACATTAGTTTAGAACTAACAAATGCGTCATTGTTCCTAACGACGCCGCTGGATACTTCTTTGAGTCGACATCTGGCGAGTGCGTTAGCAATAAAAACTGAAGTTGGGTTTCCAGTAAAACCACTAGGCCTATTAACGTTTTCGCATAATGTTTACTTCAGGGTATAATGCTAATACGACTATAGGAAAATTCGTGATCTGTAGTCAACTAGACTTAAGTGAATCAAACTTATCTGCCGCAAAAGCTACTGAAACCGACAAACTTTTGATGTAGGCTAGACTGTAAACAGACTGTAAACAGTCTAGGCTTAGCAGCCTAGTAAACGTAGATAAAAATTATAATATAGGTCTACGTATAATATACGATAATTTTTATTATACGCGTTAAAAGGTTTTCTTAACCATTAAGACACAATAACTGCGAGAAGTGCGAGCATTTTGACAAGTAGTAAGTAGTTAAGTACGTCCGCTGCTATTCTCTATGGATTGTCGTTCAGTGAACTTTTTGTCTCCTATAGCCTATAAACTTTGGCAATCAGTAGTGCATGATTCAATATTCGGGTGCTGTCATGATTGTGCTGGGCGCGTTGCCCGCTGGTCGTTAATTAATGATCATAGACCACTCACTGTTGTCTTGAAGCCAGCAGCAGCAGCAGCAGCAGCTGGGGCGGTGAATGAACGAGGAAAATGACGTCACGTCACGCTACATTGGCCGGCGCACATCGCGTGCTCAGAGAGTTATGACAATCTGCTCAGAATCTAGCAGCAACGCGCTCAGAAACTGTACTTTGAGACACCTTGGTAGTAGGACAAACCTTTCAGTAGCATATAGAAGTTTAAAGGATGGATGAAATAGTATTTATGCATAGATTGAAAATGGGTTTTACGGAAATTTTGCTTGAATGCAACATAACGACTTCGGTAATGATAGTTCCTATTGTGTATCTATTCTACTGACGGGTTGACAGCTTGTATTAAATAGCCGCCCGTTGCGTAACGAGAAACGAACATTCTCGTAGCCTATTATACGTCGATTTTTAAAAAATTTTTCCGAAACAATTTTGTCCACCGTCTCTGAACCGATTTTCTCGAATCTGGGTCACTGCATGCGTAATTTTATCGGCAGAAATAGTAATGCTGGGCCTATTCGAATTTTTTTAATGTACAGGAAATTAGCAAAACACCCTATTATAACACAGTTTTTTTCGGACAGTGCATTGCAGTTTTGTGTGATGTCATTCTGTACTAGAACAATGTACCGTACTAAAAATAGCGACAAATATTTGTGCAAAAAATTAACCTAAACTCACAATAAGGGAGAACCGCTGTCTCCAAAATCAACGACGCTATAGATAGGCTATCTTATTCTCATTGCACTGCTTTTAAGTATTCTTAAATTCAGTGAAACCGGGCACTAGATTTTAGCAGGCATCCAGTTTCACAAAGAACGTTAGTGTAGTATTGTAAGCCTAACTGGTGTGGTTTCTTGCTTGTGAAAAAAACCAAGCTCAACAGTTCTGATGCTACATGTATTGTAACTTTGGCATTAGTGCGTATATAGGAAAGGGGCTATTTTCTGTTGTTAATATCTAGGCCTATACCGCACAAAATGTCAAATCGTCCCGCTCACGTGACCATCAGAAGTTACCAGCGTGTCCTATCGATAAGATCGCAGCCGCTGAAACTGTTCGGCTACGGAGTTTGATTGTTGGAGTTTTCCACGCAAGACTGGCGCAGACCGCATCCGCTTCTGACGCAGTTTAATTCAGCCGCTGAAGTAAACGACCATTAACTTCACAAGGCAGAGGTAAGTAAACACATAGAATAGTAACTTAGTTAGCAAATGCTGTATATGAATTTAGAACTTTTAGGTTGTTTTTTTCGGACGAAAAGTTAAGAAAGTCGATGCGACATGATAATGTGAAAACATTAGGCCTTAGCAACGTTTTTCACATAAAAAATGGACGAAACAAAAAAGTCAAGTTTTTGACACTAAACAAAACAGTGAATTAAATGGACAAAAAATTAGAAACACTCAAAGAGCACAGGCCCTTTTCATTTAGGGATCGCGACCGTGCGCCAACAAAGCCTGATCGACTTGGACCACGCCCCATCCCTCCAAAGTTTTATCAAAACTTGTTCAGAACACTCTGAGTAACCTTGCAGACAGACAGATATAAAAACTTCACCCTTTTACCGTTTTATTAACCATGCGTTTTTGTAGTTTTTTTTATAAGTTATAACTTTTACCTGCTTGTGAATTAAGTGCATTTTATTTTGATTTTAGGCATGCTTGTGCGTGCGGTGGTGTTGTAACTAAACTGCTGTTAACATTCTTGGTAAATGAAATTTATAAAAAGATGTACATTGTACATAATATTACATAAAACTTAAACATAAGCAACGACATTGTTTATTACTAACGTTGCTATTGTTTTTTGCTGTAGTTATCTGAAAATTCCAGAGTTACCAACAGCTTGATGTTGTTCGAAGTGCGATCTGGGCACTGTAGCGTTTGGTACGAGCAGGTACTGTTGGGTCATTAAACACGTACGCCGTGTGTTTTTATAGATTTCAGAGAACATCTGTGAGTATGTTGCCGCTGGCTGGAACCGGAAGTTGCGCATACGAGTCGCGCGTGCGTCGGCATGGCGACGTGATGACGTCATTATCCGGAGACGTCATCGCAGGCCGAGGGATCCGTGAAGAATCGTTCTCGTCGACATCATCACAACCGACCTTATCGTTGATTGCGGCAGACATGTCCAGCTGGTGGTCGGCTGACGCGTCGACGTTACAACGGCAGAACGTGGTTGATCCAACCCGATGTCTCGATAGTTCGTATCATCACGTCAACGGCTGTGTTTGGCGCGCTCCTAGTCTAGACGGTGGTGGTACGAGCCATCACTATCTCAACGACTGGAGCGTCGACGCCAGCTGGCCAGCCAATATCATCGACGATCTACTGCCGACCTCGGAGACCTACAAGTGGATGACGATCAAACGATCACGAACAAAAACCGGTACGTACGAGTAACTGCACGTGACACGGCGTTTCTAAGTTGACCCATTTTTTCAAATTTATCTTTAATTTGTTCACTGTTATGCAATCTAACCCACATGCCTAAAGAATATATAACTGAATATTGAATTTATTTACAGTTAGGATGCGAGTAATGTATGGGACTACATTGCGCACGATTAAAATATCATTTGAAGTTTTTAAATTAATACTTTCTTATATATGTTAAAACAAACAGAGGTTTGCAAACAGATTAGTTTGCGGTTTTCATTACGAAAACACGACATAAAATCGTACGGCTACGAATGGTAGCCTGAAAATAGATATAGAAACGAACAAATCTGAGAAAAAAAGTCAAAAATTAGTAAAGAATTCTTATTATTTTAATGCGTCCGCAAAAAAATCGCAAAAAACACGTAATCGGCGATACATGACGGTCCTCGAATTAATTACCAAAATGGCAGCAGCCAGCGTCAGTTTCCGACTGGACAAGTGTGCAATTTTGTCGGGGAAAAGTCGGTTATTTGCGGACGCTCGTAATTAGTTCGTCCATGACGCTAAAATTAAACCTCGTCGCTGTGCCACGGACACTGCGTCTCATTCGTGGTGCGTTGATTATACGTCTGCGAGGCTTTTTGTTTGCCGATCACGCATGTTAGCTGCCCAGCTAGCCGTCGATGGGCGCGGCGAGGGAGAAGCATCATCATCACGGTGTCACTGCCCCGGCCGGGGTAACATTAAAATGTCTCACCCATGAAAAATCCGCCCGGGAGAGATAATAACGGAATTGATATAGGTCTTTCTTTTACTAAAATATCGCCGGCCCCGTAAAAAGTCTCCCCGTTATAAAATCGCCCCCTAGTAAAGTCTTTCTCCGGCCAACGATTTATCGGTGAAAATCCACCTCGCCCGGACGGCCGCCGGGCGGGCGGATTTTTGCCGGTAAATTGTCGGCCGGGGGGAGACTTGTGGGAGCGATCCTATAACGAGGAACCGGCGTCCACTCCAGACGTATGCTCGACTCGTGGTGCCTTTCCCTGAATCTCATGATTGAAATGCGTTGGTACACTTACTGGGCACGAGTTTCTCGTCCTTTAGTGCATGTCCGTCTTGCACTGCGCAGACAGTGGTATTTTATCGTGCACAAGCGCCGCATTAGCGTCGTCAGTTGCCCGTCCGTCTGTTCGTCCGTCTGTCCGTCCGTAACGTTGGTGTATCGTGGCCATGAAGGTGGCTTACTTGAAAAGTTAATAATCATATAGTTAGCTTAGAGTTTTAAGCTCCGCCATCGGCGACATAGTATTAAAGAAAAATACTCAATTTTCAGTTAAAATATGGGTAGCTGAAAACCTACATTATCTCGGAAACAGAGCAAGAGAGAACATCTGCTAATAGTGATCACTAATAAGAAGTTGCATACAAGCGTTCGATCGGTATCAAAATCAACGACCTTGTATGACCTTGAACGGCCATTGCGCATTCTATTGTACAAAACATGCACCTTTCAAAGACCACCTTAAAATTTTGATGAATATATTGTCAGCGGACAAAAAAAATGTAGCCCATAGACGGTATCCCCACGTCACACAAAATCTCAGTAGGCAGGAAAATGCTACTAAAAGGTGGGAAAATTTTCCAGGTGCGACAAATTTTCCACGACACCGGAATATCAGTAAGTTAAATAAGTAAATTTGTATAGTGGAGACAATGTCGACGGGAGACCTATCAAATCTGTCTTGGAGTTGAGGAGTTGAAGTTACCTCAAATGCTGCACCGTAATGTTTCGTTTCAAGCCAGTCCCACACTATCATGCTGTAAACCGTTCGGCACGGCGTCGACACATCAAAGCCGCGTAAGCGGCATTCTGACAACGCGTTGCAGGCGAACGTGTGTGTGAGTAAAATAATAACAGGGTCGCTAGCAAGCGGTGTTTAGACTGTCACCCACCACGCTATACCGGTACCTGCTGTCGACGTGACGTCACCGGCTCAGATTCGGAGGCTGCGAGTCTGCAATTAACCGGTTGCCATGGTTGCATGACAACAACGCTTTATTGTTGCAACTCGATGACGGAGTTTTATGTTATGAAATGTTAGTTTTTTTGCTGAACAACTCGACAACTTAACTCAGAGTATTTCGTTAGGCGCCGCAATCACCCACGTACCACAAACTAGTGTTCGGACTGGAACTATTTGATATATCTTTAGTTTGCTTTTAAATGTCATTAGTGTCAGGTTAGGTAGCCTAAGCGGAATGAAGCGGCTAGCCGCTCCCACGAATGTTTGGTCCATGAGCAATCTAGATCCAAACCTCAAGTCGCAAAATGTGCGAGCCAAACCGAGCCTGATCTTATTTGAGCCAGAGCAAAAATGTTTAACCGCAAGCCGAAAAACTTACGAACCGAGCCAGAAAAGCTTGAACAAACGACTCCCTCGTTTATAGCAATTATTTCTGATCATGGGCATACCGTGACTAAAAAAGCTTATTTTCATCACACGCTTATGAATATCGCCAACAAATGTAGCCAAGTATGTCTACGTATAGCTCAATTGGTATTGAATTAAAAGCTGGCAGTCAACTCAGGTCATCTCAGCCTTTTACCCTTAGCAAGATTGGAAATGAGTAGTAGCCTAATGTGTCTGATCTCAGCCGCGGTGGTATGTCTGCTGGCTGCATCGCGAGGCTAATTGGGCAATAGATGGCCGCATAGTGCGCTGCGGTATTATTAGCTCATGTCAATCAGCTGCCATGTCCGAGGTTGTAAAGCGCCTCCGGTCACGAGGCTGACTCATTTAAGAAGCGCTATGTCAAGTACCGTACTTTATCTTTACCACTGACAAATGAAGCTATCATTAGCGACAGACAGACAATACTAAATGTTTAATTTCTCAATCTGTGATGGGTCTTGACTTGAGTAATTGCGCTTGGCTATCATCGTAACATGACCGGCTGGCGTTCTAATCGCCACACAATGCTAATGGACGACGCACGTCTTGACAAGTTGTTGAATTATTCACACAGTGACATCCTCTGACCGAATGCAGCAACTCTCGAGCACCGTTGCCTGATATGCCATCATTAGGTATAGGTTTACTCAGGATTCTCAACCGATGCAGCGCCCCGCTATGCTGTAATCGAGAGAAAAGGCGGGGGAAATTGGGCAAAGCAGCCGTATAGTTTCAATGCGTTATGGCCCATTCCGTCCATTTTTTGCAAAGGCCTTTGCAAAAAGCAACTTAGGCTATCCAGCGACAGTTAACGAAACTCTTCGGTAGCTTCTATTTGATACGAATTTATTTTTTTGCTAGCCTACTGTTCGAACGTGCTTTAAATATTGTCAGCAGGAATGATTGTTAAAACTATTTGTATGTAATTAACAACTAATATTTATTAATAAGCATATCTTTCAGTAACGTAACCTTTATTCTTGAACACGTAGGCTTACGCATGCGTAAGTTAGTTTATATTCAAGTAAAACGTAAATTTATATAATGTTAAGCTTATCGTGTTTCGCCGCATATGGAGGTTGTATTCGCGTTTGTCCATTTCTACTGCTTTCAGCGCGTCTTAGCCATCGCAATTCTGTCTGCCTGTCCGTACGTCACACAGGTGGATCAGTCAAAAACGGTGCAAGCTAGGATCACCAAATCTTCACCGTCGGCTGCCTGGAAGACTCTAGTTTCAGGAACTGTAAAGCTTTTCCATAAATTCAAAAAGGGTCACCCCGACCGAAAGCGCTAAATGAGAGGGGGGTGGGCAAAATTTGTGATTTTTGGCCAATAAGTCGCTGTATCTCAGTAACGGTGCGAGATAGGGTCTAAGTTACTATTAATCACTAATAAAAAGTCGTACACTGGCTTTCAATGGGCGCCAAATTCAATGACCTTGAATGACCTTAAACGCGAAAATAGGGGGGTTTTATAGATTTTTTGGCGATTTTGGGCTACGACACAAGTCTATATCATTCACAAGGTGGCGCCACGAAACTATCGTTATGCGTTATGTTTCTGCTTGTTTGCTGGATATTTTAAAAAGTTACGAACGAATTCTAATGACTTTTTGGATGGGTCGAGTCACTGGGTGTGGCCCACGGATCAGATGATTAGATTTCGGTAGCGATCTGCTTCACGATCTTTATTCCGATCCAAAAACTTGCGGTAGGTACATAATAGCAGCTGTGTAAAGTCCAAATTCCATTACGCCGACTTTGCGACAAAGAGTCTTCCAGGCAGCCGACGGTCAAACTTCGGTGATCGTAGCTTGCACCGTTTTTGACTGATCCACCCGTGTAACGGACGGACGGACGGACAGACGGACAGACAGAATCGTGATGGCTAAGACGCGCTGAAAGCAGTAGCTGCTTTCGCGCGTAAAAACTAAAGAACTGTTGCAGCGAAACTGCACTGGTGTGGCGTGCAGTGTCGTCGTGTCGACCTATGGTCGGTGTGTCAACGTCGTCAAGTGTGTCGAGGCGGGGCTGCTGTACTGGGGCTGCACGGACCAACTTCAACACGCGACAACTCACAGAACTCGAGAAAGAGTTTCACTACAGCCGCTATCTGACCCGTGCCCGCCGCATTGAAGTCGCCGCCGCACTCGGCCTCACCGAATCACAAGTAAGTGTACTCCACCTTTCTCAATATTGCCCATCAATTTTTACGCGCGAGAGCTTGCATAGTGGCTATAGCGCGTATTAGCTATGGTAATGCTGTCTTGATGTCTTGGTGTCTGTCACAACCCGGTACCGATCGCAGCCCAGGTGAGAGAAAGACTTCTGGTTTTCACCGTATGATAGCTAAGAGCCTCTAGTATTTTGTGACAAAATTTCATGCCACTGGGTGAAGGGGGTCCCCACGAACGAGGGGAGAAAGAGGGGCTCCCCCTTAAAAGGCGTTATTCTACCACTATTGGCTCGTCTAACGTGAAAATAGTTGCAGATAGACACAAACATGCGGCCTATCATAACAAGCACTGGCGACGAGCTTTTTAGTAATGTTAACATCGATGACCTTGAATGACCTTGAACTCTCAAAATAGGGGGTTTTAGTGAATTTTTTTCGCGATTTTGGGCTGCAACACACATTTTAAGAGTGAATTGCGTCGAAAAGGCTGGAGATAGACCAAGACAACCTGCACATGAAATTTTCAGCACTAAATGTAGACTTCAGCAATTTAAGTCCGGACCCTCTAGGTTCAAGGAGCCTGCGCACGCGGGTGTCAAATAAGGGTTCCCCTCTTAAAAAGTGGTTATTTATCCGCTGCTGGCTTGTCTAACGTGAAAATGGTAGCAGATAGGCACAGACATGCTGCTTAACATAACAAGCACTGGCGACGGGCTTCTTAGAATTGTCAACATTGATGACCTTGATTGACCTTAAATCCTGAAAATAAGGGGTTTGAGTGATTTAATGGCAATTATGGGCTGCAAAAGAGAGAATTTGCGACGAGATGGATGGAGATAGACCAAGATTACCTGCAAACAGGAACTGCTATAGGCTCTCGCGCGTCTCGTGAGCATTAGCTCAGATTTTTTGTTTTTTGCTGCCAAAGATGGAACCTTTTTATCTGTCCTATTGCTATAGCATAGCATGGGACAGATTATAAAATCACTTATGTCATTCTGTCAGTCTGTCTGTAAACACTCCTACGGCCGCAATTTTGATTTGATTTTGATGAAATTTTGCACAGTGATTCGGAGCCCGAAAAGTAAAATTAAGTTTGTTTGGAATAAAAATCTGATAACTCCTTCTCCTATTTTACCCCAATTTTAAAAAAAAATTGCATTGCGGCCTATGGGGACTTCAAAGCGGTATAACTCGGTCCCCATATAAGATAATTGCGCGCTGTTTGCATCAACCCTTTATTTTTGGGACCGGGCTATCCGATGGTGACATTTAAATTTCTCTCCTGCCGACCTTTGTTGCCATGACAACGAATTTTGTGACAAAAATTAACTATAACTCGGCCCCCATGAAAAATACTTGCTCCCCGTTTGCACCTACCCCGTTATACGCAGCTGCCAGGCTAGGCCCTATATAGCGT
>Ga0209671_1002702_pt1 | contig 16506 bp, 12 predicted proteins | sample WorMetHERISLAND2_2_FD_187401 | JGI IMG/M metagenome (GOLD analysis project Ga0209671, IMG submission 187401) | Marine gutless worms symbiont microbial communities from Max Planck institute for Marine Microbiology, Germany - Olavius geniculatus... | ecosystem: Host-associated > Annelida >...
CTGTCACCAGTGCTTGTTATGATAAGCAGCATGTATGTACCTATCTGCAACCGTTTTCACGCTACACGAGATAATTGCAGTAAAATAACCACTTTTTAGTGGGGTAGCTGTCTTTGACGCCTGCCTGCGCCAGCCTCTTTGAATCTAGGGGGACGGGACTTGGACTGCTAAAATCTACATTCCATGTTGAAAATTTCATACACAGGTTGTCTTGGTCTATCTCTATCCATTTCGGCGCAATTCAGTGTTGAAATGTGCGCAGCATCCAAAAATTGCGAAAAAGTACACTAAAAACCCCTTTTTGGGGGGTTCAAGGTCGTTCAAGGTCATCGGTGTTGATAAATCTCAAAAGCCTGTCACTAGTGCTTGTTATGATAAGCAGCATGTATTCTCCTATCTGCAACCGTTTTCACATTATTCGAGCCAATAACGGCAAAATGACGTCTTTTTAAGGGGGGCACCCCTCTTCGACGCCCTCGTTCGAGGTGAACCCCTGCACCCAGTGGCACGAAATTTTGTCACGATAAACTAGAGACCTTGGGGCAGCCCACAGTAAAGATTTCGTGATCCTAGCTTGCACCGTTTTGATACAGGTCACGAGTGTGACGGACGGACGGACGGACAGACAGACGCCCAGACGATGGCTAAGACGCGCGAAGCATTCTGCTTTTGCGCATAAAAAGCAGTAATCAAGAACTATTATATAGCATCTGTGATTGTTATGAAATCAGAATGAATAAAAAATCAGTTAGTCATGAATGATGCAGATGAGAATGTTGAAATGATATCTGGAGAATGCAGTGAAAAAATATGGCTGAGATTGATCAGAATGGTGGTGCTGAAAGCAGGTTTATCTTATATCAAGGCACATCCGAGTTCCTTAACACATCACCGAAATGCATTCTTATCATGGTGTTGCATAATTATGATGTCTGGGAAATGGATGGATGATTAAAGTGAAGTGCTGTGTTTAGGTGTTTCCAAAGTTCCAGGACTTCACCGTGGTGCATGATTACCTTGTGACTCCGATTCAGAAGATGCAGGCAAGGATTGATCGCCGTGGCCAGAATGGTCAGTCATTCTTATGATAACCATAGTAACAATAATGACAATAAAATATTTAAAAATAATATGTTAAACAGAATGGTCCATAATACACACAATGGTCAGTAACTATTGACGTTTAACTTAGTGTCGTTTACTTTAACAAGATATCAATATTATAGGACTTTTCTTTTGGCTGTTTCACTGTTATGTAACTCTGGGCAAATTATTATGAAATTATTTAGTGCTTCTGTCACTAAGCAATAGTTTAATACTGGCTGAAGGTCCAATACCTCACTGCAGTTGGAAAGGTAATTACGGGCCTGGAGGAAGTTGTGGTAGCATAGTATATCATTTGCAGTACTGCATATCTGACTGACTGGAGACTGAGATAAGCTCCAACCTCGCTGCTCAAACTTGTCAAGAAACTTGATTCTGAGCTGTCAAAGACAGGCAGGAAACCAGACTTGAGTGTTATGGAGAATGTCGCATCAAAAACAGAAGAACAGAATATGGCACTACCTTCGCTTGCAATTTGCAACTTGTCTAGTTACTAATTTCTGCTAAGTTACATCTTTGAACTGAATGATTTTTTTTGTTTTTCTGCATCAAAATGTTTCAGTCAGCAGCTGACAAAGTGTCAACAGAAATGATGCTGTCAGCTGGTGAGCATCAAAAATATGAACAAATTTGAACAGGTCCGACTCTAGTTGCCATTTAATAAACAAGTTCTCTATGATTTTGCTTAAAAAAGAAATTCTACAGCATAGAGCACATTCTGCGGCTCAGCTCGAAATTTTGTGCCGTGTGAAAATATGTACGCCTTGCTTGATGATACTTGCTTTTCCTACAGGGTTTTGGTGCTGCTGGTTGGCAACTTTCTGTGAATGAAATAATAAAATGAAATGGAAAGCTTGTGTTATTGATAGATACGTACTTGTAACTGTGTATGTTGACAGATAACTGGACGTACACGCACACGATACGGTGTCAGGTGATTCATCGTGAGAGTCCTGAACTGAAGATGCAGGTCACTGAACGCAAATACCAGGTACTCTATATACCAGCACTCTTTCTCTTCTGCATTTCTGGCGTTAACTTTATTTTTGTCGCGTTGACTACATCAGTGGTGCCGAGACATTTTTAAGTTGAGGTTTGAAAGCTTCCGATGGCAAAGTAGCGTGATGGTTGTTTTCTATCAGCACTTGGCGAAAGTTGAAGGTTTAGATGATAAAACTATCAACAGCGTGTATATGGTAACGACGACTAGACTGTACTTTTGGTCAATGCTGGCAGTATGGCCACAGGTCTTTGCAATTTTTTTCCCATTTTTCCAGGACCTGGAAAGTTTTTGAAAACCAAAGAAGGTTCAAAAGGTTTCGAAATTTGATGGAAGAAGGCCTTGAAAGTCCTTGAATTTTATTTTTTCACGATCATCGTGATCACGATATGAGAATTTTTTGTATGATGTCAGAAACGTTTAACATGATGCGGTTATATCTCATAGTAATAGGTCTGGAAAAGGTACCTGAAATTTCTTGAGAAGTCATTCAAAATTCCTGATATTTTTCTCTAAAAACTGTGGTCACCTTGTAGCAGGGGTGGTATTGCCCGGTTCGCCTATACCTGGGTCCACCATTGATGGAGCTAAGCGGAGTATGCTCAGCATTATGCACAGCTGGTTGGCCATGGGGCTTGTAGTAGTACAGTAGTTATCACGGATGTTGTTGTTGCTGTGTAGCTGCTGTTGGCTCAGAAGGACTCCTCCCATCACACGGTGTGCACGACTCGTCGCTGCTTCCTCTGGAACAATCAGTACTTTCAGCTCGACGTCTACGAAGAGCCTTGTTCTGAGAGGTGAGTATATCGTCATGTTGAATATGTGTCATCATAGTATGTTCTCAGTGCTTTCTGTGGAACGGTCAATATTTCCAGCTCGATGTCCCCAAAAAGCCATGACCTCGTAGGTGAGTGAGTTCAGTCCTTGCAATTCAGCAAATCCCAGAGTCCTCGGTGTTCAGGATATGTCTTGTAACTTGTCATTGTTTACGTGTTTGGTGATATCAAACAATCGGGGTTTGACATGCTAGTGCTAGGTGTCAAGCGGAAAGGAATATTCAACTTACTTCAGATGCAGGGATGGATTTAGGCATGTTCACACTGTATCTTGGCAGCGCAACATTTTTTGGCTTGTGTGCTCTTTTACTCGTTGTGACATTAAAGGGTGCACGTGGTGCAGCATGACATCCTCTGGCCAGGGAGAGGGGTCTTTGTACGGTGTTTATAGAATTGCAAAACCTGAACTTTTGCACGTTACTTTGTTGTTTATTTTCTGAACCAAAGTTTATGTGAGACCCCACCTTTTTACCAAACAAGGCCTCATCAGCTTGTGCTATTTGTCTACTTGTCTACATCATAGGTAGTGTGATGATGGATTTAAGATGTGGTTGGGCATTTTATGGTACATAAGCTTTTGTGGAGGGTGCCAGTGAAAGAATTTTCAAAATGATTAATATTTAGCAAAGATATTCACAGAAGTTTGATGATCATGGTTTTTTGACTCGCACTGTACGTATTGTTATGATGTGTGTATTTCTGTGCAGATGCAAAAGTCTGATCCTGCTGGAGACGTACACAACGAACAAGTCGGAAGACTTCAAAGTGCCGCCGTTCCTTGAGGTCCAGTCTGAGGTGACTGGAGATCTGGACTACTCCATGTTTAACCTTTCCAAGAAACTTGACTCGGAGTCTTTCCTGGCATCTGCTCCACATGATGATCCGACAAAGGGCAAGTCAGAAATTGGTTCGGAAGTGTATGCTATTGCTTTGGAAGCAGAAACGAAAGATGGTGTTCCTTCGCTGCCAACCGGTTCAGTGCTTGATTCGACCAAGGATCATTCAGTCAAGAACGAGACTGCATTGGAACCAAGCACGAAGGTCGTCGTGGACAGTTTGCTGAATGGAAGAAAGAATGGCTACCACTGTAATGACATTTCAAGGGACCAACTGACGACCCTTCCCCTGAATAAACTGGATAGCTGCCACAGCTCAGCAGCCGTAATGAGTGGCATGCTGTCGGAAGACGGTGGCCACATCTTCCTCGGCGATGTTGCTGACTATGAAAGATTCGCGCAGCTTTGTCGCAGCGGCAAAACCGGAGCGGCTGTAAAGTGAGCCAGTCCATTAGAAAAAAATTGCAGTATTGTTACCGACGATCTCTTGTTGTGATTTTGTGCTAGTTTAGATGAGATTGGCATCGATGGCTTTTCATTTAAGTCACAGTGATATGCAACTACTGCACTGTGCACTAACGTGGTGACCACTCACTCTGAAAACCTAAAATGTCGGTTGATCTAGAGTTGTCAGTGAAGTGTCGAAAAATTGATCAAAAAATTATCATAATGTCAGAGCCAATAGCGGCATGGCAATGGAGTGACTGAATTTGCAGGACCTGGAATTTGAAGGACCAGAAAACTTCAAAGCCTGGAATTTGAAGGACTGGATTTTGACGGACCGTGAATGTGATAGGCCAAATTAGGATGAGGCCGAAATACAATTGCAAAACTTTTCGATCTGTGCATGTAACACAAACAGCAATTATTGTCAAACATCAATGAACAAGAAAATGTTTGTCTCACGAAACATGTGCGATGTATCAAATGTAAGCATAATCGAATGGTGCTGAATTTGACATAGGCCTATTGTCTAAATGCAATGAACAACAACAGTAGCAGTGCAGCCTAATTAAGTCGTGTGAGGTTCCCACGCTATTTCAACCGGCTACTTGTTCCCACATCAGTTAAATAGTCGAACAACCATGATGTCAATTCTGCTGTGACAAACTGGACATGCACTCCCCATGGCAACGAGCCTGTCTGTGCAAGAAGTGCAGAATCTTGCATGTCCACAAGGAACTAATGCGACTGGTGATTGATTCCTTTCCTTTTCACTTGCTTATACAGTTGGTTGTCATGCGCGTACAAAAATTCGTGGGATTTCTGTATTCTAGAAAACGTATGCCTACTTTCCATAGTTGAATGGTTATCCTTCATTTAATAACACCTAACAGTCTGACGGGCACGATCATCGAGCATGCACGGTCCTGCACAAAGTTTGATGCCCGTCACGTGAGTCGACATTTCAAACTTCCACCCGAGTCGGTTGCAGTCCGTCAAAATCCAGGTCCGTCAAAATCCACCCCCTGCGATTTGGTCCGTCAAAATCCAGGTCCGTCAAAATCCACCCCTGCAATATGGTCCGTCAAAATCCAGTCCTGCAAATTCAGCGCCCCCATGGCAATAGGGAGGATGCAGTTGTGTACTTGTTCCCCCTAAATTTCAACCTACGGGAAAATTTCCTTCCTGTCCGAAAATATATTTCCAAAAATAGAGAATTTGGGGCTAGTTTGACATTTTAAACATAGATATCTTTTCTGTCAGAAAAATTTAACTTGATGCCTCTCTCCCTTTTTTTAACCCTTGATACTCCTTGTCTTGGACATGTCTTGTCTGGAAATAAAAGACTTTTACATTGTTAACTAATAACTATGGAGAAACAGTAGTACTTAGCAATAACACTGTAATGTGTCATGACATAGGGAGAGATGTCATTAATAGTTGGGGATATTTAAGTGCCTAGTGAGTAGTCATCTCGAGAAAATGTATTTCAGGTTTTCGGTTTTGCACTTACTCGAAACTGTGGGCTGTTAGCGTTCAACCGTTGAGTTATTTTTAGTGTTAAACAACTTCTACTGTAACAAATACTATCATTGCGTCAGTTAACCAAATATTACTTCTACTGTTGTGTACTTTTGCTTCAGGTAGACCACATGGCTAAGGGATGTTGCTGCAGCATGTTTTGCAGGCTGGGTACCCTTACTTTTTGCAGATGAAAAATTTGTTGTTTGCAGGATCTTTTTAATGGATTGAAAGATGCAGTGTTTTCCCACTTGAAAGACGCCGCAGGTGTTTCTGTTAGTTTTCGATCCTCATCATTTCGTGCAGTTATAACGAGAAAATAGAAACTATCAGAAATCTTAAACTTCTGTTCAGGATAGTGCTGTTTATGCCGTATCTTCCAGCAGTAAAGATCCTGAGATTTTGTAATCTGCCTACTACAGAATCTTGATTGCATTTAGTTACTTTTTTCCTTGCTGTTGCCTGACTGCTACAAAAATATTATCAAAATTTGCTCATAACTGTAGTAGTTACTTTAGATCCAGTCAGGCTGTTGAAAATCAAAACTACAAAGTGTGCTTGAATAGGAAGGGAACGAGCGTCGAATCGAATTCTTCATGCTATTGGGATATATGCTCGATTTTTTAATGCATGAGACCACCGGGGAAGAAATTTTCTGTGTGATGAGTGCAATTGTCAGTCTGTAATATTAGCCTGTGTATTGGAAAATTTTGTGGCGTGGCCTATTATATATTTGCACATAATATTATATGTTATGCAGTTTAGACTACGTGTTCTTGCTGTCTGCCATTGTATTGTATTTGCTGTTAGTATTTGTGGTAACTTGCCTGCTTATAGAAAAAAATCCATTGAAACATTATCATACTGAACCAGCACTTTTGACCCCCTTTGTGATAAAAGATTCCTGAAGGCTCTATTTTCTGTTGCTCTAGTTATCTGCATACAAATTTGCATTATAATATACTGCAAATCTGAGTTGGTTTCCGGGTGAAGATGTGAGAATTTTTCTCATCATGAAATCATAATTTCCCAGTCCGCACTTACTGGACGTCAGAAATGAATGCAGATTATTTTTCTACCCAAAGCTGAATGTTGTATTTTTCAAAGTTTATTCCGTCTTGCTGTCATTTGGTAGATATTTTCTCCCTGACAGTTTGATTCAGGAATTTCCGGCCATGTAATTGTGTTTTTCATTTCAGATGCCTGTCATTATTTTTGTGCGTGCGTTTTCATCTAACTTGCAGTGAATTTGCGGTGTGTGCTGTCGAATGCTTAGTTTACTGTATGGAATTCTGGGGACATTACGGGTCCATTGCCCCATTCCCTGTATTTAGCATGTAAGGTGTGGCGCAGTGAATTTGACCCCCAAATTGCATAGTACACCGTCTCAAAAAACATCCCGAACATTTTCAATTGCAACTTGAAGAAGGATTATCAGATTTTAATAATTTTTGGTACGAATATTGCTTAGACAGCTTGCCATTAAATAAATGTTCAATTTCCCACCTCACCCAGTCTGTTTGTGCACTACCTGGGGAAACCAGAAATAATGAAATATTGCTTTTTTTATCCAACGCAGTATTATTGCTTAATGTAAATAACACAAAAAAAACGTATTTTTGTTAACTTTCTTGAGACTTTGGCTGACATTTCATCCAATTGTTTCGTTTTTCGACTGCCTAGAGCAAAATTGCTTGAAATATGGGTGCATTGTGCGAACACAGGGGTAGAGATGCTTTCTGCTTTCATTGACAGCAGTATTGATAATGTTCTGCTTTGGACTAATCCAGACTTACCAGTGACTTCTTGAATTCATAAACATTGTTGAACGTCATCTGGTAGACACACTGCTTCGTGACAGTCAAACCTTGTAATTGACTGGCTGTTGGGGCCGGAGATCTGGATAGATAGAACTTATTTAAGTTTTTCATTCATTCACACACACATGATTTGCTTGGTCAGTTTTCCCCAGCTAGTGCAAGAGCAGAAGTTGGGGTGGGAACTTAAACTATTATTCAATAACCAGTGATGTCAGAAATAGTTAGACCAAAAATTATTAAAATCTGATGATGTTTCCTCAACTTATGATTGATAATGTTGGGGATGTTTTTTCACGTTTTTTGCATATTTCAACGCATATTTCACTTGGTCTGCATTCCCTAGGTAGTGCAGAAGCAAACATTGGATGAGGTGGGAAGCTGAACGGTCATTTGATGGCAAGTTGTGTCGGGAATATTCACACCAGAAATTATTAGAATCTGATAACTTTCCTTGAAGTTACAACCGAAAATGCCGGGGATGTTTTTTTTCGAGACACTGTGTATATTCTTTTACCATGTGATGTAGAAGTCGATCTTTAAGACAATTTTTCGGTAGTGATGCTTTATTTTGTTTTTTCCAGCATCGAAGTTTGAACTGACAAGTGTTGATTGTTGATCTGTAAAAAAATACTATGATGTTGTGGGGTGCTATAGAAGACGCAGTTCTCTCCAGTGCCCCCAGTCATATAGACGTAGGACAGTGTATGCTTTACTGTACAGACTGTACAGAACTGATCTACATCGGTAGCATTAGACGCACAAGTTAATAACCATCGCTGCTTTAGTGCAAGTTGTTCAAGTTAGTGTTAGAAGCCTAAGCAGAAGCTTGTGTTACGTAATTGTTGATTTTGTTGTGACGTCATAACTTAGCTTTTGATTTACACTAGTAAAGGCCATTTTGTTCTGTTGCGGTGCTTTCGTGTGAGATTGTTTATTATGTATTTCATGAACTGGTGAACTGTACGAACGCCTTTGATGTCCGCCTGTTGGTCTGCATATTCTGTCCTGGTTCCTGTTTGTATGAGCCTATGGCTAACTCATTTGCAATTTTGAAAGTTTGCTTTGATGCCGTTTCTCCATTGTATCATTGTTCTTGGTCGTTCTGAGCAGAAATTAGCTAACATAGTGCTGATCTGTTTGGTCCAAGGGTACTTTTCTAGCAACTTTTCTAAGGTTTCTTTGCTAGCATTTCTATGTTCTTCATAATGCAGCCATTTGTTTTGCGTAAGTTTGACGTAACTTTTTGTTCCTGTAGTTTTTCCTCTCAAGATTGTTGTAAGACTGATTTTAATTTTTTTTGTACGTTGTGACTTATGAACTTTTTATAAATTAGGCCCAAGGTTCATGTGACAGTGTGTATACATGAATTGGATTTGTGACCAGGATCACTTTACAGTCTCTGTGTGAGTGATATATACTGCATTTCATTAATTAGCTGTTAGTGCAGCTGGCAGACATACCACCACCTCTGTTAGTCACACTGTGCCTGTATCTCACACTAGCTGAGCTATTAATTTTTATCCCATCCTGCTGAGGGTAGGAGGCTAAGTTGGCCTGAGCACACTGTAGGCTAGCAGTGCACACGGTGTTATTTGCGTTGTTTGTGACTACTGTACTCATCAACGACCCAAGCGGTTGAAGTTCAACCAATCGGTTCAGTTGTTGATCAAATGGTCATTACTGGCACCCGCTGTTTGTTGTAGTAACTGAACTGTCAATTGCCACATTCTGTTGATCCTTTGAAACATTGTCATACTTAATGAAACGTTGTGTTGTTGCACGTGATAAGTTCGCTTTTGCTTGTTTAATATCTTGTTATTGTCTAGTCTCCTTTAACATACTGGTTTCATCCTCATAGGTTGACATGGTACCTAATTGTTTCAGTATAAATTCATCGAATTACAACATTTTTCGTTAATTCGTTCAGTTTCAGCAGCCGCTGCTGCCTATGTCGGAACAACTGTCTAGTCCACCATGACGACACAACGACCTGGCAGACAGATCTTCCAGCAGTAGTCTTTCAGGCTGGCCACAAACCTGGAAAATGTGGAATACTCAAGAGATTAATCTAAACCTGAAAAACTCGAGGAATTATCAATTAATTCTGTGCAACTCCATGGAAAGATTGTAACTAGGGACAATAGAAAATCATGGCAAAAAAACACGGCAGACTTTTGTGAAAATCGCAAAAATCTCTGCACAGACACGACATCAAATCACTGGGATCCTCTGAAACACGTTTGCAGCTGGGGAAAACTGGGGGAGCTTCCTGATTACCATTATTACAAAATTATGCTTTGTTATAATAACTTTTGTAAAAGTAAGTCTATGGCTATAGAAAAGCCTGGAAAACTCTGGGGGGGGTTTCTCCTACTTTGTGGCCACCCTGTCTTTGCTCACCCTGATAACTAATAAACAAGAAAATCACACAAGCAAACACAGATAGGTTTACATTGACTTTAGTGATTCTGAACAGCAAACAAAAATATTTCCATCTCCATATTATCTCAAGCTGACAGCACAACTAGCAAAAACCTCAGGAAATGTAGGTCACGGCAAGGTTACCTGACCCATGTCTTGCTTTGAGCATACAAATTATCAAACAGACCATGACAATGAGATGATGACAAAGTACGCGTCAAGTGAATAACTAAAATACAATAATAATTGTATTGCTCGAGTTCGTAAATGCTTGAAAATACAGGTATATGAACGAAGGAACAAGAAATTTTCACCAAGAACAGCATTACTGGTGGCAGAATCTGGAATGAATCATTTGTACATTTTCACTGCCGTCAAATGACAGAAAATTCGCTATGCCAAATACACCGAAAAGTTATTCAATTAACATATGGAATGATATCTCGTTGTTCAGTTGGCAGTAAACATCAAAGCAGTACAGGCTACAGGGCCCACAGTTTTGGCTCACTACAAGACATGCGGACATTTCTGCAGCCAAAGACCATGCTATTCTTCAGGCTTTTCGCCTAACCATAATCTGCAATTGGATAGAACTGCATGTATCAGTATAGCTTCAACAAGCACGAGCGTGCGCATTAAGACAGAATTGCCATCTATAAGACAGTAGACACCAAAAAAAATAGTCAACAATTATATGTACAAACTGGGAATGAAATGTTACGAGATTAATGTCTAACAGCTCAGTAAGCCCTAACCACGTTGCTAAATGTGACAGATCTAATAATAGTGAAAAAAATATTGTTCACACAAAACATTTTCTCCAACTTGCAAAAGCGGTTGACTTCATCATACGAAAATAAGATTTCATGGAGTATCACAGCTGCCTTATTACTGAGATAACAGGATCTTATAACATGGTACCATGCTATGGTAACGAGCATCATTATTTAGTAAATTATGCTAAAAAAACTAACAACAGAAGTCGACTACACTCAAAACAGAACAAACTCTATGCAAGAGTAAAATTTTCACTCTATTTCTGACAAAATCATGTTGCCAATCAAAACAAAAACCATCGACGTTTTATGTCTTGAGAGAATTCGTCAGAAGCGGGGTCCTCATTATGCACAAATCAGCCAGCAGCCAGCAGCTAAGACTGCAAAAACGTCCCACTTTGTGATTGTCCATATCTTCGCCAAATATTAACCGATTTTAAAAATTCTTTCACCAACGCATTCTGTGGACAATTAGCAATAAAGTGATTATTAAATATCCCACCACACCTTAACTGTCGCCACACTACCTCGCAAAATGCAAATGCAAAGAAAACTAACAATAAGAAGCTGCAAGTGTGTTGGTGAACAAAACACACTTCCGACCAAAAATGAAGCGAATGATGTGTACGCTACTACATTTTGTTAGATCCCCTTCTTTAGATATCTGGCATGTTAAACGATATGTTTGCATCTGGCCTTTGTGGTTTAGCAAGCCTACCATTTAATCCACAATGACTACGTTCTCTTCACTACATGTATGCTTCAGTCTGCTGGTTTAGTTGGGGCTGCATGATTTCCAAATCTCTGTTAATAACATTCGCACTCTTTCCCTGTTGCAGTTTATCTTCACAATGTCTGCCAGTATTGTCTGAAAACTAAATTTTTTAACCAGTACAAGTTCTTAATCAGAGCCTTGTCTCCATTGCTAAATGGCACGTTACATCACAGGTATATCATCACTGCATTAAAAATTGTTATTTACGACGTCTGCTTTTGTTTACAAACATCAAAAATGCATGTAAAACTAGGGACACAATTTAATTTCTCTATTAAAATCAGTAAAAATTGTTTCAGTGTGGTGGGATATTTAACAACTACGTTATTGCTAATTGTCCACAGTAAGTGCCAGTGAAAGAATTTTGAAAATCGGTTAATATTTGGCCAAGATATGGAAAATGACAACATGGGACGTTTTTTTAGGACACAGTGTACACACAGAACAAACTCTACTGAACATTAATTAAGCATAGCATCCAGTCTGGATCCAGCTAAGCATGAAGTCAGCAGAAATAATGCGTGGTGGAATGAGAAGGTAGCTTTATCATCTCTAGGGACCAACTTAATTCACGATTTCACGGCCGAGACATTTTCCGTGAAATTGGCCTTCTTCCGTGAAAAACGCCGATTTCCGTGAAATCCGTGATTTTTCATGAATTTTAGCGCTTTTAGTTTAATTTATGACAATTCCAGAGTTTTATCAGCAGCTTTTGTACGGATGTTGCTGTTTACCACATGTCGCACTTTAGCACTAAGTAGTCGACATTGACTGTCTTGAGTCTTGACTTAGTGTAGCAAATATTCGTTGTTCTGAAATTTCTTCGTTTGCAATAGCGCAGCACCTCGAACTAACGTCTGTGGGGCCCGTGAATTTCCCGTGAATTTGCGAAACTCTTTCCGTGAATTTTCTGTGAAATTTGACACATTTTAAAAATTCTGCCGTGAAATCATGCATTTTTTTCCGTGAATTCGGTTGGTCCCTAATCATCTCTCTTCATCTCTCACTTAGTCACGATCGGTTTTCTTGGCGATCTCTAGCACACTGGAATACTGCAGGTCTCCGTGGTCGTTGGCTTGGATCGACTTTGCAATACCCGTGCCGAATGCTTTCTTCAATGCATCTTGGCTGCTCGAGTACAACATCTTCTGCTTGATGGACGCCGTGTCCGGGCTCCTGCGATAATGATGATACACAGAAAAAATATAATAACACCAAATCTATGAGATCTATATAGCACCACCCATGGAGTACAAAGATACAGATCCAAACTGCTTAAACAACTGACTAGACAACAGAAAGGAGTAAAATAGGAACAAAATAGAAACCAATTAGATGGTGGTTATGACTCCATCGACTATTATGCCTCCGCAAACATGTGACAACTACAATGCCAAAAAGTGCATTTTGGAGCTCCACCGTGACCTTGACCCTTGATCTTTTGACCCCAAAATTTGACGCATTCATCCTTGCCCCAAATCGTGAAAAGTCTGAGGAAATTCCACCAAGTAACACTCGAAGAACTGCTAACAAAAGCATGCACACGCACAGACGGACACACATGAACACTCCGGAAACAATGCCTCCGGCCACTATGTTGGCGGAGACATAAAAAACAGCTTGGGCCAATAGTCTCAATACTGACACACTATGTGTCCGTTGGCGTCCATCCTACTTAGATGCGCAATGCTAAGCCTAATGTCTGATATTTTGAACTGAAAATTGGTAAAAACAATGCCTACTTTCGCCCTGGGAAATATAAGGCTGACAGTACCTGGCACAAATTTTGCTTCTCTACACCGCTGTTTTCTAGCTAAGATCCGATACAGGCAAGACCCATATTAGGACGGCCACACAATAAAAAACAACACAGATTAAATCTACTATAATCATTTCTAACAGCCTACGTTTACCGTTCAGCTAGCCTACTTCACTTGGACTCGGTGCTGCCACCCATATGGCAAGCAGGTGGGTGGGGTCGAGGAAAGCAGATGCCCAGAAGAGATGAGAAATTCCTCCAGGTTTTCAGTCAGGATGGAACACGCCTGCGATGTGAGTCACTAAAGTAAGCTGGCGCATTCTTGGCCTAGTTAATGCTGAACCACGCTCCACGAAACTACTTAGCGGAACTTTTACTTACTTGGTTAAGCCCAAAAACAGCATGCGGAAACAAAAAGTTATTAGTTCTTAAAAACTGCTACATAATGATACAACCAGGGGCGTCATCGTGGGTGAAAAAAGTAGGCAGGGCAAAAAGTTGTAATTTTCTCCACAGATTCTTAAAATTTCCGACAGAGAATTCCTACAGACAGCTGCAAATTTCGGACAGAGGAGATTATGGTGGGATTTTTTCAGCTTTAAATTTTGCATTTCTGTACAAAAAAAATTAACATTCAGTCAAGATGATTTTCCGACAGTCCAAAATGTAGACGGAGGGAGTACGATGCAGTGGACATGACACGGCATATCGAGAGGACATGGAAATAGATTGCTGACCACATAAAGAAGAGAAGCTTATTCTTCTCCATTCCGGCTCCGCCCTCATACACAAAATCAAACAAGCCATATCTACACTCCTTGTTCTGCTCGGCGCTGTATAGATCAGCAACAAATTCATCGAATGTTGCACCTACAGTCATCAACCAATCAACCAGCCAATCAGAACTGCCTCATTAGCATAGATGATTCAACATTAATAGTACAATAAACACATTAAGGTTTAGGTCATAATGCCAGGGTAAGATTTTCCACAGAGCCAGGAGATATGAGATGTTAGCAGGTAAAACATGACTGAGTGGTTATGTTCCAGACTCGGGATCCAGCAACCATGAAAGCTTGGTAGCAGACTGTTTAACAATTCACTGGTACTACCAAGAATAATTCGTACAGCACCATAACACCATCAAGCTTCACACGTGGACGTGGGCAGGGAGCAATGTCTGAATAAAGTCTGAATATAAACAAAGCTATTTAAGTTTAACCAAGTGGCAACAGACTGAACTTAGGATTTTGGTGGCCCCATGCAAACCAAAATTTGGTAGCCCCTGTCCAACACCGATCATGACCAATCGCAACTGAATCTTAATGAGGTAAACATGTATCTTGTGTTGGCCAGGCTTACAAACTTCGCTACTGATACTCATTATTCTTTTGTATCAGGTTTACATAATCAGTTCAAGATTAGTCATAATAAAATTAATATTACATAGTAGCAAGAAATGCCTGACTGACAATTACCATATACTGTAACTTCATAGTTTAAGCACAATTAAACTGAGTTAATCACAACAAGCAAAGTCCATCTACGAATAACAGTTACAAAAAATGAAAAAGCGTAATGAAGAAAACATTGCCAAATCTGCTAGCCCCCTGCGGTGCATATCCGACATACTCCCTAAGACCAGCTCTGGTAACTGTCCATGCAAACTTGTAAGAAAATGAAGTCTCTCACCAGTTACGAAATGCATACATTACATGATTTATTTACACCTAAACAATAACCAAAGCAATAGCAAATAGCCACATGTCATGAAAGGCTATGGAAGTTCCTGCATCGCTTATGCGACTACCACTGACTTCAGTGTTTCAACGTGTAAGTATTACTTTAATATCTGATTCATTGAGTTGATTAATTAACAACGTTTGTTGTGTCCTAGACAAAAGTAGAACATTCAAGCTTGATGTTGCATACTTGGATCGGCTTGTTTGAGCACCACGATCTGAGTCACATCATCAGGGGTGAAGCCGAACAGAATGTAGCGGAACTTCTTGTCCATCTTGATCTCCTGGAATATCGTTTTGCACGCATTGTCCACTTTTACACCAGAAGCCTGCAAAAGTGCAAAGCCACAGCCCCCACAGATAATCATTACAAACGGCAGACATTGCAGCTGTTTGAACTATCTTTTGGCAATGTAACTGGTCATATCAATGAAGTTAATCAATGTTGGACCCCGGTTAGTACTTGGTTGTGCGACTGTACTGTAGGCAGATGGGTAAATGGTAACTGGAACTTTCGTACCAGAGAACTTTCATACACAGGTGTAACCTTCGTTCCCTGGAACTTTCATTCCGAACAATGATAGGAACATGGAAATTTCATCCCTAAGAGCTAAATTGTGATCACAACTTTGTAAGCCAACATGTATGATGTGCGACACACGCTTTCCTTGTAGGCCTAATCCAATAACCAGAAGCAGAAATCAAAGCACATTGGAGTAAGTACGTGCATATTTAAAGTGCACAATGTCAGCCAGTGGCCAAATCTGAGGTGCAGGACCCAGATATGTTCAAAGACAAAAAAATTATTTTGTATAAATAACATTATGAACACATTTTGAAGTAAGGCGTCTAGCCCGCCCCCTTGCCCAGTGCATGAAACGCATAGTCCACTGGCATGGCTCCACCCTGCCTATTGCTTTGCTTCGGTAATAGCTGTAGATGGGCTTTGAAACACGTTTTTCACGCTCAAATGCCCAAAAACCGCTGGCGACATGGGCTTCACCCCAGACCCCACTGGGGAGCTTATAGCGCTCCCCAGGCCCCCTGGCTGGATTCAAAAGAAGAGAAAGGGGGGAAAGGAATACGAAGTGGACTGGAAAAAAGGAGGGAGAGAAAGGGAAGGCAAGAGAACGGAAAGACAGGAAGGGAGAGGAAAGAAGGGAGGGGAGGGAAAGAGAAGAGGGATCACCAGGTCGGTCAAATCATTGAGGTCAGGCAAGCCCTTCGCAGCATCTGGGGGTGACCTGGTCGACCTGGCTTCAGGATTTTCTAACATCGAAATGACATGGTTGCTTTACTGCACTGGTGCCGTCACTGTGCAAAAATGCATGAAAATATGCCATTTCAGCATCGGGACGAGTGGAGTTTACTGGGCGCCATAGGAATACACCTATCCCTAACTCTAAACCCTAACCCTAACCCTATTGGTAGTTATACGGTATATATGTGAAATAATAGGTGCAATGTATTCC
>Ga0209671_1002703_pt1 | contig 16503 bp, 5 predicted proteins | sample WorMetHERISLAND2_2_FD_187401 | JGI IMG/M metagenome (GOLD analysis project Ga0209671, IMG submission 187401) | Marine gutless worms symbiont microbial communities from Max Planck institute for Marine Microbiology, Germany - Olavius geniculatus... | ecosystem: Host-associated > Annelida >...
ACATTTGTGAACATGCACCCATAATCTTCTCTGTCGGAAATTTGCAGCTGTCTGTCAAACTCTTTTTTTTCAATTCACAACGCCGCTGACGCCTGCCCTAAGAGATGTCGTAGGATGTTTATTACGAAAAGACTTTGCAGACTATTTTTGCTCAAGGACAAGGCCAAGACGTAATTACAGTTTGATTATTACAGGAGCACCAAAGTGCTTTTCTATAACAGTGATGTCAATTTGATCATAACCCTCTGCAAAGTGTTCTATCAAAGCCTGTTGTCGTCGATAATGTCGTCGTTTCATTACGTTTTATAGCTCACTTTCTACCCAGTACCCAACGCAACAAAAAACGAACGCAACAAACGCAACACAAAAATCGATACCGCTTCTTTCCCATCTTTTTGCTTTCGACCGTTGCGTTGCCTGCGACAAAAAGTAAGCCTATACGTCAGGAATCAAGGCTTTACGTTGTGTGCGTTGCGTTGGTAGACTTTGGCGGATTCAGGTTGGGTTGTGACGACTCGTTGCTCTGTGTCACGGCGTGTTTGTGTGTAAAAAGTAGACTTTATTCGCCGTTGGTGGATTTATACGACGTCGAGTTTCCTGGTGCGCACGGTTGCGCTGCGGTACGTGGGCTTGCAGCAGCTTCTTCCGTGTTAGGTCGTCGCTGCAACACGTGCGAACGCTTGCTGCCGCATCACTTCTTAGCTTCCAGTCTATACATCAGTCTTAGCGTAGACTAGACGAGATTCAGCTGCTGCTGGGGTTGCCTCGGTCTAGTAGGAACCAGATGTCGCGCTGCTCGGCGGCGGCGCAGAGTCGATTTTTACGTTAAATAATTTCGCTCGTCCGTCGACGGACGGGAGCTCAACTATAGTGGACGAGGTCGGCGTGCGTGCCCGGTGAGTCTATATCTCGGTATGTGGTCGGTTTCCTTCGGTCTCTGGACTGTCACGGAATACGTCATTGGCTCGCGACGCTGCAAGCTATAAGCGACCATTGTTGTTAGACAATACGTTTGTATCCGACTCGGTCGATGTCTGTCTGTGTGTCCGTAAAACAGCTATCGATAGCAACAGCTGTCGCTAACAGTCGAGAGCCAGATAGCCTGCCCTATTAGCTTCTCTAACAAAAGCTAACATATGAAGCGAGACTTAATAATGATGATGATGATGATGAGTCAATGAAGTTAGTGTTCGCCCACTCACAAGTGTGCTATAATGATATGAAGATATGCTCTGGCAAACTCCGCCTTTCGGTCATCGTAGCCCCACCTACAACTTTTGAACGCAGCGAGCGTCAGGCTGAGCGGCATAAAACACGCATTTAGTGACACTTCATGGAAGCGTGAAGCCCGCATTCCGATCCATTATCGGGCGTGCTTTGACTGGCTGTAATTCGCGGTGGCGGGCAAGGAAGCCTGGGCGGTGCACGCAGCCGATTCCAATGATGGCTCGTCGACGGGAAGTCATCACACTTACTCGCAGAGTCTGCGCCGATGTCATCTATAAGCCGGTCTAAGTCCGTTCCTCGTTCGTTCACCGGCCGCACGCATCAGCTGTTCTGGGCTTACTAGACACATCGCCATTACCTGCCAGTACCACTTTGCTGTAGTCTGCAGTCAACTAAGTTGAACTGACTATTTTTATATCGCAACTCCTACTGAAATCGATTACTTTTCGACGTTCTCACAGTAAAGCATGCACGTCACAGTATGATAAACTGCTTTAACGCAAAGGCTGCAACGTATTACCGTTTGGGCCATGTATGTCGTTACTTATTCGTCTTGTACTCAAAATCTCTCACCAGGTTTTGACTAGGTCTTTCTTGCTCCACGTGGGTTCAATATGTCCGTTGGTGTCCACGGCATATTTCACAAAATGAGTCCATTTCATTCTGTCGGTCGCCAATCTGTGCAGAGTGCCTATATATCCTTGTTCACCAGTCCACTAGAGGTAGTCCGTCCATCTTTTTTTTCGTTTTTTTTCTTGGCAGGGGCTCACAGTTTGTTGAAGACCTGGTCGCAGAACTGGCCATAAATTAATAAAATGGAATTCTCGCGATATTTCGCCAAAGCAGTTTTTTAAAAACTCAGTTGAATGATGCTAAATTTACACGCATTTACAGTAGGCTCCAGTTGCGGCAATGCGTGGAGGCAGAAATGCTGTTAAAATGAAGTGAATTTAACACCGTTTAACTGAGTTATGATTTTATGAAAAAACAAACAAATAATCTAAACAATGCGCACGTGATGCGCGACAGCATCAGACGAGTATGTGATATCATTACGATATGATATGATAAAGATATGTTAATGTGGTTATACTGTAGCACGTCTGCCGCATCCGCCGATCATTCTACGAGCGTTCAGAAATCAGACGGTGTACGAGGGTGAAACGGTAAGCTTCGAGTGTCGGATACTAAGTGACTTGCAGCCGCACGTCCAATGGCTCAAGCACTACACGGTCAACGGCTCTTACGTCAACGACAACGGCACCGCATACGTCACTGCCTTGGTGGTCAGTCTGTCATGCCTGGAAGTTAAAGGTTAAAGGTAACGTGTGGTTATAGCTCTTAGTGAAAGCTAATTTCAGAACTACGGAGCGTCACCTGCCGTACAGGATCACACAGTGTTACCTACTATTCGACACGGGTCAACGCGCCCTGCCTTAAGTCCAGCCAGATAGGCCAGTACTCAAGTTACCTAGCCCGGAAGGATAGAAGGTTGAGTTGACCTAGGCGGCTGGTTACATACCGAGATGGTTTACCTGCCCGCAGGCAGTCACCCATCGCAGTACTAACCCGGTCCGATGTAGAGCAGCTTCGTTGATCGGACACAACGCGTTAACGCTACGCCAGGCCACCGACCTAGTTACCATCCAACGCATGGCAACGCCCTTGCGTACTTTTTGGACTCAATTGACGCATTAGCCGACGCAAGAAAATTAAGTACGCAGCAACAAACGCAACGAACGTAAAAGACGCAACGGCCAAAACGTAAGGACAGAAACGGTGTCTATTTTTGGCGTTGCGTTTTTTGCGCTCATTACGTTGCGTGCGTTTCGTTAGATGAAAACGTGGCTTTAGTTGTTACTTCACTACGTCACGACGCAGTGGATAGGTTCAGAATTCGTGGCCTGATATTTTTTTCTGTTTTTATGGTTTAACGTGGTTTTTGTACCGTACGTCTATGGGCAGAATAGCGAAATAACGAAGGATGATAGCTGTTTGATAATGGGTTTGCAAAAAAGTAGACGTCCAAACACCTATAAAGAGTTTCTGAGCATGAGACGGTAGCTGTCGAGTATTAGGTATTTATTGCGCATTACCATTAACTTTTGATGTTGCCCACTGGCCACTATTAGCGATAAATCAAATATGCGGCATCGGTAAAAGAGTAGTGTGTGTTTTGCTAGCTATAGGGTGATCACACCTCACACGATAGTGTGAGTGTTGTAAGGACGACCTTCAAAGTATATGGGAAAAGGCAAACTTTGACCTTTAGGGGCCCATTTGGAAAGAAAAATTTTAAATTTTGCTTTTCAAAATGGCGCATTCTAGTGTACTTTATATTTTTTGAGCGACGACGGGGCCCCCAAACGTCGCGGGGCCCGAAAAAAATTCTTTTCTTTTCTCGACGGGCCTGGCGACGCGACTCAACTTGTGCTAGTGCTGAATGACAGTTGAAGAACGGATGTCTGCTGTGCACAGACAAATGATGAGATGACAGTGAAGCCGGAGATGCTGCAGCTGAACAACGTGAGCGCCAATCAGTCGGGCTGGTACACCTGCCTGGCAGGTAACAACATCGGCCTATCACATCACAGCGCCTGGCTTACCGTCCTGTCACTCGACGGTAGGTTGACTTCATCATTATCCCGTCAGCATCATCACCATCATCATCATCAGTTAATCACACGGAGTGGCCGACTTGGTAGTTCACAGGCCATCGAACAGTATAAACGTCAAATTGGTCTAATATAGCAGGTCCGTAGCCAAAAAATAATGTCTCTTTAATAATCACATAATTCCAGATTCACTGCAGAATATGTCGAAAAAGATTGTAAAAATAGGCCTAGGCCAATATAGAATGCAGGCGTGACGAAAAGTTACTGTTTTTTTGCTTTCTATTATAATAAGATGGCAGTTTGGCTTAGTTAGTAAAGTCGTCGGTCTCATCAAGGAAGTTTATCTACGTTGCGCCTGGTTAATACTTGGATAGGTGATTGTCAGCACACGGATAATGTAGCCAGCCACCTGGGTCAACTCAGCCTGGCCATCCCTCCACCGGTAGGTGCAGTGAGTACCAGCGAAACCTGGAGCGTAAACAGTCACACCGCACGATGCACTAACACTGTGTCCGTGCAACTCCGTGGTCTGACAGAGAATAGATTATTGTCGAGTTGATGTTCGAGTTTCGAATTCTCGAGTTGCAGAACTCCATGATTTACCGAACATCGAGCACCGGTACTCAATAATATTAGCCAAAAACTGTCGAGTTGTGCATGGTACTCGATTAGGATTTAGGTGGAAGTATAGGTTATGGTTAGATTTCGAGTTACGGTTTTGAGTTAAAACCCGAAACTCGACTGGATAATTTAGGATAAAGTTCGAATCTCGGTCTCGCAGTGTAAACTGGTGTCTGGCTGAGGCTCCTGCTAAAGAATCGGATATCAACGCCGCTCTGTGAGCTGCCAGATAGCGCAGAAAGTGCTTTACGTTACGTTTTGCGTGTGTGTAGCTAAACCGGAAGTGGAACCGGCAGCGAAGCCGGCGCCCGCTTCGGTGGTACATGGCGAGCGTCGAGTAACATTTGCCATCATCGCTGTCGTCGTCTGTGTCTTCACTGTGGTCGTCGTCACCGGCCTAGTCTGTGTCTACTGGCGCTACGGACGCTTCATGTTGGCGCTCAAGCTGGGAGGTACTAGCGCTAGCGGTGGATACACCAACGTCCGCACCAAGAAACGTGTGGTCGTCATGCACTCCAACATACTCTACCATTCAGGTACAGTTTGCCTGCTACCAGTAGGCCTACACTTGAATTTACCATCTAAATGCTAACGCCAATAGATAAGAATGTTCACTATGTAAAATAGTATTTTAACAGTTGGTAGAAATCAGCTATTTTAATAGTATTTAAATTGAAGTGTTACATTTTTTAACCACTGAAGTAATTTTCAGTCAAATTGTAATGGTGCAGCGCAATACGTGGTCAAATCATTATTGGATCACGATCACCTCGCACTGGTACTGTTTTCGTAACGTACGGCTGCAGTCGTGCGTCATAAAGCAAACGACGTTGTAGTCTATGCGATCTGATAGCATGCAAGTATTGTTTAGACCACTGTCTGGAGTAGTATAAGTTCGTACTGCGTACTTACTTACTTACTCCAGTAGTAGGTACTACCACTGTTTTCCAGGTGGAGGGGGGAGCGGCGCTGGTGGCGGTGCAGGTGGTAGTGGAAAGGACTCGATGGACTCGACGTTGCTGCCGTTCCTTCCAGTCGTCAAAATCGAGACTGAAGTCTCCCGGCTGACGTCACAGTCGACGCTCGTCTCGGAGTACGAAATACCGCTCGACAGCGACTGGGAGTTCCCTCGAGATAAGTGCGTCTGCACCAGATCGTCTTTTTTACCAACTATCAAGGTGAAAAAGGGGGATGTAGTAAAGGCTGGAAAGAGGGAGGGCTGGCCTCCAATATTTGTACATGTCCGTTACTGTAGTCAATGTAGCCAAGGTAAATGACCCAATTCTTTCGCCAAAAAATCATATCGGGGAAAGTATAAAATAGGTGTGAATTTTTGTTGCTTGATTTCTACGCTACCGTTCTACCCATCAGAGGTGTTTAGTAGGGCTAAAGTGCGCCACGTTTATTTTATGACGCTCCCTTCGACCCATTAGTCGGCTGGGGAAGGGATAGCTGCTCCTCATTCCCCACCCCACTCGACGCCAGCGGCGTCTCGTTTGTCGTTTATGGGGGGGCCTCAATTTTTGTCCACCTTGCCAGTATTAACGACTGATAAACGCCATATAACAAATAGTTATTTGTAATATTGCGTCTCTTTTGGTTGGTGGCGTAGCATAGTGGTTAGAACGTCGGTCCTAGCCGGCGAACTTTCACTATCATGCGCTAGACTGATGGATGGCTGTTTGACCACTTTGTGAGTAAAGCGTCCGCTATCAGTCAACCAACAAGGCCAACTCAGCCTGCCACCCCTCCGGAGTCGGTTAAATGAGTAGTAACCCATTATATGGGTTACGGAAGGTGGGGACCTTTTTACAGCTGACTGGGCTGCCTGGCCGGCCGCTGCGCCAGCCTGTGTCTGCAGGCTGCACGTGGTGGCTGTGCGACCGGCGGTTCTGATTAGTGACAAATAGCGCATTAGAGGTGTGTATACGCGACGATGCACTTTACAAATTACAACCTTTACCTTTTTTACCTTTTTTAAAGTGCACAACATTTGCGTCTAATGTTATGCACTGATTTTGTATATCAACTAAAACCTTTAAGTGGAGTTTACATCTTCCAAAAAACAAAACAAAATATTTCAGTTTGAGAGAATATATACAGAATTCAAAGCCAAAGTTTTTTGGGACAATATTTGGCAAAAATTAAAAGTTTGAGTGCGGGTATTTTAAATTTTTTTTCTGTCGTAAAATGTCAACTTCCTGCCGCCTTTAACTTCGTAATTCTACTAGAATTGTTTTTGTTGCTGCACTGTAGACTGACGATTGGCAAGCTGCTTGGAGAAGGCGCATTTGGAATGGTATTGATGGCTGAAGCGGACGGCATTTGCAACACTCCCGGCCTGACGACCGTCGCCATCAAGATGCTTAAAGGTGTGACGTCACGTAGTCAACACATTTACCGCATAGGCCAAAAACGTGTCACCCTTTTCAGCGACGGCAATGCAATGTAGTAGAAACTGTAAAGCGCAAAAAATTTATACCGTTTGAACAGCTTTGACATTTGCTAGTACTGTAATCATTCGCCGTTCCAGTATGCTGATTTATTCAAATATCTTTTACCAGTGTGCACTTGGAACCCCAAATTTTTTCATCGCACAGATTATGAATCAAACAGCATTCGTCGTCACAGAAGTTTAATTTATTCGCATAAAACCAAAACATATTGCATCGTTAGATGAAGAACGACGTTATTTGATGATAATGATAGCCTATGTGAGTAAACAAAATTGCAAATATAATGAATTTATAACAAAACTGGAAATTTGGGGCAAAGCCAGGACGCCTCGCTATACCGAACATCCAGCACAAAACGACCGTTGAGAATACTTTTCCTACAATAACAGCAACGGATTAGCTATACGTTAAATTAGCTTCCCTCCAGATCTAGTTTGTTTTGGATTTTCGATATCTCGATAGTTTCTGTTTCTGTTGCTAAGACGACGCTACCGACTGCGAGTTGGCCAATCTCATTCAGGAGATGGAAGTGATGAAGATGATTGGTCGCCATAGCAACATTCTTAACCTCCTCGGATGCTGCACGCAGGATGGTTAGTTAGTTTACTTTTTCAAATGATCAGCGTCGCACCGTCGTCATTTATTCGATAATTTGATAATTACACTGCCGTATCCGTGCATGAACACACATTTGGCACGTTTAGCCTGTCTGGAAAAATACGCCGACCCAGCGCTGACATAGTGTGCGGCCGTCCGCCTACAGCTGCAGAACCCTAACCCGAACTTTAACCCTGACTTCTGATCTTTTTCGCTAAAAATGGCACATTTTGGGAAATTTTTACACCATTTTCTTCACTTTTTTCGCTTTTCTAGTTAGTAACCCGTATGGGACGCAGAATTTTCTGCATTCAGGGTGGGGGTTAATACCCATTATTTTTGTACAACACCCCGGCTTTCTCTCCCGATATGTTTTCCGTTTTTGCTTCAAGACTCTTTTGTTTGCTGTTGCCTGTGCATCGTAACTGTAACATAGCTAGCGGCTTTGTTCTTATCTTAAGGCGCGCACAGAGCGACGCAACTGAACTGAACTGACATGGTTTAGTTTTTAACGAACTAAACAATGCATTACAGTAGGCACCGTCCGACTACGTCGGTGTCTACGTGACTACGTCAACCAATGGTCAGTTCGTCAAAAACTAAACCCTGTCAGTTCAGTTCAATTATAGGATGTTTACACGATCCAGCAAACTTCCAGCAAATGCATTCAAAATGCACGTGCTAATGCTGGACGTTTGCTGAAGCGTGTAAACATCCTATTACGTCGCTCTGTACGCGCCTTTGAGATTGTATGTTCTACGGCGCTATATACACTGTAAGCGATCGTACTTATGTGAATGCATGGATGGCGTGACTAGGGCCTCTGTACGTGATCGTGGAGTACGCCCCACACGGCAATCTGCGAGACTTTTTGCGACAGAATCGACCTCCGGGCATGTCTAGCTATGAAGAACCAATGACGTCCAGACAGCAGCGTGACGCTGGACAAGGACTTACCAGCAACGACCTGGTCTCTTTCGCCTTCCAGGTCGCACGCGGAGCCGAGTACCTGTCCTCGAAACTGGTCAGTGCACAGTCTCTACTTTGTCGGGAATTTAGTTTGATATCGAATGTCAAATGCCAGATGTCAAAAAAAGATAGCGCATTCTCGTAAAAAAAATTCTAATACGCTGAACACACTATTACCGGGAAAACAGGAATGTCTTTGGTGACTGTCTGAAAGTATCCGCTCTACATTCTGGGTCCTAAAGGTCATTGGGCCGGCAAAGGAAACGTTGGGGGCGTTGCGTGCGTTGCTTCTATGGAAACCATTCTTACCAGGCTATATGTTTGGCTGACCGTTCTAACGACCTTACTACCTATGTCTGCCATTTGTAATGAATGTATTTTGGCTAAACGGTATGTCATGAGGGGTCGACGAAGGTACCGAATTGGATAGGGCGATGTCGAGTTTCAATAAGCTGTCAATAGTAACCATATCTCTATTAGCAGTGGTTTAGCCGCAATTTTGAACGCAAAGTTGCTGCTTGCATCCATCATTCACGTGCGCCAAATTAGTGCGTCGTATCCTATAGCCTTAATTTTAGCGTTCATCATGGCGTGTGTAAGACTGTGGTCAGCCCTGGGAAGTAGCTTTCTGTCTGCGACCGGAAATCGGACGCTGGCTTTCAGACATAGGTGGTACGGTCGGCCTTCTCTAGCGACAGCTGAACTTTTTGTTATCTGTGCCCTACGTGTAGAAGGTGAGTTGTTGATTTGTGTTTTCAGTGCATACACCGCGACCTGGCGGCGAGAAACGTGCTCGTCGCTGACGACAAAGTGCTAAAGATTGCTGACTTTGGACTGACGCGGAACATCCCAAACAACGACTACTACAAGAAAACCACAGATGTCAGTTAATAAGTTGTATTGATTCGTCAAATTCAAATCTTTATAAATTGACTTATATAATTTCCCTGCCTAGCTCTATGCAGCAACCAGTCTCCGGCCCAGATTTTGCGTTTTTTTTGAATCAGGCCCCAAAATTTTATTAATGTAATAGAAAATAGTAAGTAAGTAAGTAAAATGTGAATTTATATAGCGCTTATCGTTAAAATAAAATAGTCTGTAATGCGTAAATCGAATTCAGTTAAATTTTCTTCGAAAATGCTAAAATTTAGATGTAATGTGGTGTAAGACCGTGACGCTATTTCATTTTTGTCTCAAAAATTTTGCTTTGGCTTATTTAGTATTTTAAGCATTTTTAATTTAGATTTTTACGGACTCGTTTATTCTGCTTTACTTTCTGCTGGTTTAACTTTTGTTATGGTAACAGGAAATATAACCTGCCTGTGCAAAGTCCTCTGCTCCAGCTGTTTTCACAAGTTTACTTTTTGACCTTTGATTAACCTAAAAATATCTTGTTCAACAAAGATGGAAAGAAGACTACATAAGGTAGTCATGTTTGTTTTACCATCAGCAAGCCACTTTTATTATGTTATTTACAGTTATTTATTTGATGTACTGCTGCTATTCAGGGTCGACTGCCAGTGAAGTGGATGGCTCCTGAGGCGCTGTTTGATCGCAAGTACACTGTGAAAAGTGATGTGTACGTCTCAGATCTTTCTTCAATTGGTTTTACTTTATTTCCACACAGACATCAGTCATTTGCAACTATACTAATGTTTTTTTTTGGTTTTCGACAAGAGAATTGCGGTTTTGTTCGTTGCTGTTCAGTACAGAGTTTTTTTTATAGCGCTCTATTCGACCCACAATACACCATAAAAGTTGTTCTTTATCAGTGTAGGCTACTTTAGAGCACTGGACACCTTGGGAAAAATTCTCCCAGCAGTGTTATTTCACATTCGGCAGAATACAGTCAGTGATTACATGTACAGTGTGTCTTAAGTTGACCCCTGCAATGTATCAGTATTTGCATAACTATTAGAAAATATATTTTAAATCTTTCTGCCTGCAGTATGGCACAGAGTGTGATGTGCTAAGCGTCGTTTGTGTGTGCATGTTGTTATGCAGATGGTCATACGGCGTACTGTTATGGGAGATCTTCACGCTTGGTGGAAACCCGTATCCATCAGTCCCTGTGGAGAAATTGTTCGAGTTGCTCCGAGATGGATATCGCATGGAAAAACCACCATATGCATCGCTTGAAATGTACAACGTTTGGCATTATTATATTTTAACATGTTTCAGCAAGCTTAATTACATTATTCACTGATAATGAAGTCCGTTCATTATAAATTAACAAAACGCATGTACACAAAACACAAGTAATAACTCACATACAATAAGTACGATACATTGCCGTTTCAATGGTACATAAACACCTAGAATCTAAAACTAGGTCAGTCGAACATCTGAAATCTTTAGATTTGAAATCTTCAAATATTCTTTATCATTTTATACAGTAATATACTCGTAAGTCGTAAGCATTCTTACTCGTTACATACCGGCGCTCTCTCAGTCACGAATGTGTTAAATTGCTGCTGCTGTTGCTGCAGATATAACATCATCTTGAGCTGTTGGCACCACAAGCCGGCGCTGAGGCCTGCATTCACCGATCTCGTCTGCATTCTTGACCGCATACTCTCACAGTCCAGCCCCAAGGTAGGCTATAGGCATATACGTAATCACTGCATCTATATTTTGAATTGAATTGTGTTCATCGCTGGTATCTTGCTTTCGTGTCGATGACTGATCTAAGCTTATCTACGTTGGATGAAGCCGCTAAGCAAACAGCCTACTACACGGAGCTGGTGTCTCAACCGATTATTATTATTACTGTGAAGCTGTAATGCTGTGAGCAGAATAAATTGTCGATGATTTGAGTTAGAAATCCATCGAATTAAAGGGCTTACAGGCTACAAGTTTTATTATGCTGATGTGTTGACGTCTCGACAACCGCTGCTGTCTTTCTCGGAACTATTTCTGTTCGTCGCTAGATGTCGCTGTGACAAAAACATTTGAGTTATTGATTAATGATTGATTGATTGTGATAAACTGGTTGAAACGCGCAGGACTATCTGGATCTGCTGGAGCCGGCGCTGGAAAGTCCAGCGCTGGAAAGTCCGACTGGATCGGGTCCGGCCGACAGTCAGTACTCTTCGATGTCGTCTGATAGCATCGCCGGCAGCTGTCAGAGTATCGTTCAGACTCGCCTCTAGCTGGAAAGAGCAAACACTTCATGCTGCTGCTACTGCTGCTGCTGCTGATGATGATGATGATGCAGTTGTAGTTCGTTTACTTCGGGACGTAGGCGCTGACATTTTAGAAGTAGCTGAGGAGGATCTCAATTTTCTCTCCATCCTTTTCCCCCTTTTCTTATTTTTTATATTTTTTTGCTATTTTGTTATTTTTACCCTCTAAATTTACCTAAAATTCATCGGAGTTTGAGAGATTGCTGTAAGTACAGGGTGGGCTAAAAAAATGACCCAACTTGTTTTTGTCAGAACTTCGTCAAATCTTTACCAAATTTGCTAATTTTTAACACACAGATAGCCAAGACAATAGAATTATGTGAGGTACACTCAATGTCTACTTCACCTAATTTATGTCAACGCACTACCGTGTAAAATGCAGATGCTCTAAAATAAATTGTTGCATAATGCTGAGTTGTTGTGACCATTAAGCTTAAACAACTTATTTTAGCACACAATAAACTAAAGTGCGATTTATTTAACAGAATTATTAGTTTGTGTAACAACTTGCTTCCAAATTATTAGAATTTATGTCTTAAGCGTACACAATGGTTTAGACGTGATGCCGTGGCTAATAGCAGCATCAACGATCAACTGATCAAACTTCACAGCACTCACTCATAAATTAGACGTGTTTTGAGCTTATCACTCAACTATTTTGTTGTCTGCTATTTTCGGCGTAAAAGATTTAATACCACCAAATTATTAAATCACGTGGCATTCTCTGTCGAATTGATAATGAAAAGGTGAGCAATCTGACACTGATAATCACTGTGTAATGTAACAATTTGAAGCATCTGCGTTTTATGCTGTAGTGCGTTGACATAAATTAGGTGAGGTGAAAAATAATTCTAATAATTCTACTGTCTTGGCCGTCCGTATGCCAAAAAGTAGTAAATTTGGTGAAGATTTGACGAAGTTCTGACAAAAACAAGTTGGGTCATTTTTTTAGCCTAGCCTGATTTTGAACGAGTAAAAAATTAATATTTTATACGTAGAAATAAGCCTTAGCAAACGAAAACAAATTACACAGTTTCGGCCTTGAAATGTACCAATTTTATGTACGTTTGCAACTAAAATTGCGCAACTTCAAGTCATTCGGCTTGTGACATATTTTTTATCGTTTATCTTTGGTGACTGAAATGGCGATTGCAACAAAAATTATTTAATTCTACTACCGCAAAAAATTTGTCAGAAATTAAACGCGTGTAGGGGTTTGCTCTCGGAAGCTTTTGCTGTTGTTTTGATCGCCTTTCTCAAGCATGCAGCGTCATGAATTTTAAAAAAAGTTGGAGAGGCAGGCAGTTTTCTGATATGACAGGCAGCTGCAAATTTCTAACAAAAGAGACTATAGATGCTCAAACTTTCAAATTTGCCCATAAATTTCATGCAAATGGGTAATTTCGTATTTTTGGAAAAATTTTCACGCAAGTTAAAATTTGAGCAAAACAATTGTCTCTTTCCTATAATCCGTTCTCTGTCACTGTGCCACATCACTCACATGGGGTCGGCGTCTATGCTTCTAAAGGAATAAGGCAAGCAGTAGACATAGGCTGGGCCTAGTAGTGGTCATTAAACTCGTCACACAATTGTTTTTCATCGTCAAGTGCATATCTACGTCGTCATATACGTGACGCGTACTGTCACTCGTCGTCGTGCGTAATTTATTCGCTCGCGCCCCCGCGTTGTTTCTTGTTTCTTCTTTAGGGGTTTTACGTCAGAAATACTGAGGCTACAATGAGATTCAATGTTAGTATCGTTGACGGCCACCCAACCAAATTTTACAGGGGAGCATGCCCCATGAACTATAGTTGCAATATTATGTAGTTCAGTAATCTGGGACTGACGTCGACTGAAACAAAATAAACAGTGCACCTTTTTACGGAAAAACGCTGCCATGTCGGTCAGACAAAATGATATACTGAACATGTTTAGAAGGCCAAATGCATTACAATTTCTCAACCAATTTTTTTCAATTATCATGACTCACTTGCCCTTACAGAGACCCCGTGGTTTAGTGTTCTTGTTGTTAAACATAGTCTGTTGTTTTGATGTTATTTATGTGTTCATGCGACATTTTTACTGTTTCATTTCTGCCGATATTTCTGCTTTGCTAGTTGGGTTTCGGGCATGCTAAGATTTAGTCAACAATTTCATTGGAATTTCGAATATGTCACTAACTTATTACGAACTTATATGCTAAGGCATGTGACTTCGGGCCACGTGACTTTGCTAAGAGGAAATTTCAACCTCTAAAATTTTTCTCCATTCGGACTTGCAGCGCCGGACGGTCTCACGTTGGGCTTTGTCCCAAATTTTTAGTTTATTTTTGTCTACCTTCTCCTATTTGTCCTTTTTTTCTCTTCTCACCTTATAAATTTAGCTAAAATCTATTGGGCTCTGAGATATTTCTGTAGGTTTTTCCAACGAGTAAAAATTTGTACGTAGAAATGAATCTTTTAGCAACTTAGCAAACGACAAAAAGCGTACGGTCTTGGCCCCAGAACACAAGCTTTAAGTTTTAAACAAGAACATTGTGCAACAGCGCAACGCAAAGGAGAAAAATATTATTTGCTCAGCGCTTTTCAGTACTTGAGTGATGTGATGATGAACTAACAACCAGATTAGAGCAGCTTAAGGCGCGTGCAAAGCAACAAAAATGAACTGAACTAAACTGAATCGTAGAGTTGCGAACGAACTGGTATTTCAGTTTTTTTCGAAGTTGTCGGCCCATGGACCTGGAACGATGTGCCAGACGACGTGACTTTTTGCAGCCGAATCGTTATCCACCTTACGTCAACGACTCAAAACTTACCTTTTCGCCAAATGCTCTTCTGACTATTTAATTCTTGAACTGCACTCTAATCTCTCTCTAGTGGACCCAGCAGTAGTTTGTAGTACTTAGGCCACGTTTAAAATGTCGGATTGAATCCAGATCATTTCTGTCGTTTCGTACACACGCCTTTTTTGATGACACCATAGTTGCGGATGTCACGAGCTAGTAAAGATTCATCGGAGATAAGCCCCAGATCAAAGAGAACGAGTGCTGCAGACGGTTAAGCCAGTTTACGTACGATTGACATCTAACCTTTAATTTCTTGTTTTTTTTTTCTTTAACCCATAATATCTCAAATTTGTTTACCAACTATAAACTTTTATCACACAGTTTATGTAACAGTCGAGCTCCTTAGCGGACCATAGCAAATAAAAGAAAAATAATTCGGCATTTTAGTAGACTAAACAGCTCAACATTCGCTTTTTTTGATCTGAAGCTAAAACGATAGTTAGTGACAAACGACTTGAAATAGTTCGTGTAACATTTTAGAACGAATGACTCGTAAATATGTATATCTATTACTATTTTGTTGTAGCACTATTGTCGTAGTCTGTTGTTAGCGTCACTTGAAGTTTCATGTACATATTATCGTCTTGTGCGTTAGCGCGTTTACGTTGTGTTTTACTGAACCTTTGTATAGCTATGCAGATTCGCTGTCATCAATGATTGAAAAATTTAAAACAAAGCGATTTTATCTAAATGTGCAGTGACAAAAATGTGTAAATTACATCGAATTAGAATGAAAAAAAGTTATTGTTGCTGTTCTTTGACAAATGTTAGCAATTGTAATTTTTGTGGCAATTTGTATATTGAAATTTACCATATTAATATTTGCTGAAAATGGATAGCTCTGGACTTAAAAATACTACTGTAAAGTTAAGCCTAACGTCGACATTTTAAAGGTTATTTCTGAATGCTGGATCTAGAACAGTATGCCTATATAGTATGACGAACAAAAATGTTTGGGTTTAATTGATCAGATTTTACATAATGGCGCTGAAAAGTTTGATTATGTCCTGAGTGTAGAAATATATGACGAACTAATACACTAATGAACTTTTTGACGTATATTATTAGTTCTGTCAATCTACATGTCTACAATGTATAGAGCCTACGTGAACTACGTCCAATCAACTTGCATTTTTTAGTTAGAATTTGGATTAAATTTAGGCAAACATTAAATCAGGATATTATAGAATGTGGCTTTATAAAACTGTCATAAAAACGAAACAAGAGAAAGAGTGTTTGCCAAGTTTTTGACTGTAGAAAATTTTTGACAGTTAGTATGTGGATGCAAGTTATTGCTGGATAACGTTATTCATATTGCTGTTAAGGGTTAATATATAAGTAATTCCGACAAACTGTGACAATAATCCACTGTTATGGTACGTATATGAAAAACTATGCTACAGTCTACAGAATCAGCCTATGTTTGTAAAGCAAAACCATGCGAGCAAGTATATTTAACAAACTTAATTATAGCCCATCAAAAATAAATAACGCTACGTATTGTCATAGTGTCACGGTGTGAAGTCCGACAGCTGTGCTGATTAGTGGCGTTGCATCATAGTTTGTCTGTGCAGTGTGCACAGTGAAGACAAGGTCGAGCTTTTTCTTTCTTCTGTCCAGACAAAGAAACTGCGTGCGTGACTCTTATGCAAGCTGGAACATTTTACTGAGTCTTCCCCTTCCTGCACAATAATGCACACTTATCACCATAAAGACAGATCGCAAATGCGGCTTTAAAATTGCTAAACAAGGAAGGGGCCTCACCGAACGTCTGTTTCTGCACTACCTGGGGAAAACAAAACAAACAAAATATTACATTTTTATTCAATGCAATATTATTATTTGATTAAAATAACGCACATTTGGCAAATTTTGTCGAAATTTCTCGCACTTTGGTTGACAGTTTATCCAATTGTCTAGTTGTGCAACTGCTGACAGTAAATATTCGAAATATCGGCCATTTGTGTAAGCACAGTGCTTACACAAAT
>Ga0209671_1002706_pt1 | contig 16497 bp, 13 predicted proteins | sample WorMetHERISLAND2_2_FD_187401 | JGI IMG/M metagenome (GOLD analysis project Ga0209671, IMG submission 187401) | Marine gutless worms symbiont microbial communities from Max Planck institute for Marine Microbiology, Germany - Olavius geniculatus... | ecosystem: Host-associated > Annelida >...
GCCTCAGTGTCACTATAACTTGTACAAACGTTCGTTTGTATTGCGATATTTGTTTGGTGATGCATATTAGATTTTGCATGTAGATCTGTTGTAGCTCTACCGCATTTCATTTCATTTTATTTTTTTTGTATTGATTTTGCTATGTTATTTTCTGTTTTGCAATGTCGTTTGACCGTTTTTAATAAAAGATTACTTACTTACTTACTTACTTACTCAGGACCTCGTTCGATCCCAAGTTTATCCACTGTTACTTATTTACGCTTCAACCTGTAGTCTACTTTTACTACTATGTTGTTGTAACTTGTAAACGGTAAAGACTTCGGACTTCCGTTCGGTAATTGTTTGCTGAATAATTTAATAATCGGCGCATAAGTTGTCGAAATAGATATAGTTTAATTAAAATAGTTTACTAAAAATAACCTTTTTTCTACGCAGGTTTTTATGTTCATGTTATCATGAAACGTTAAGAACTTAGTGTATTCAGTTGTAGTCATCATATCACTAGCTGCATCCCCCTTGGTGTAGGGGGGGTCTATAGCCAGCTTTTGGTCTATATTGTAGACAAATGGATGCAAGCACAAAGTCCCTTTATATTCGTGTCACGATATAATTGATTCTACTAATAATCTAATAACTTTTTTCGATAAACTTCGATCTGTCTGTGTTTCCAGTTAATTCGGCGGTCCAGTCATGCTTAACTTCTTGTTGTGCCCAAAATCTATCAAGCCACACTTTAAATAAATAAATCGATTGTACATCAACTACCCAGTTAGGTAAACTATTTTAGATATTAACAATTGGTGCCAAGAAAGATATTTTTTAAATTGTGTGTAAATGTTTGGTTTTGCAATTTGGATTTGTTACTTCTAGTTACTGAAGTATTATTGTAATGTAATGTAGGTGCGACATTTTCATCATAAATGTAATTCACAATTTTAAAAACCTCAATCTTGTTACCGTGCAATCTTCTGTATCTTCTATATCATCCATCATTTGTCATTCATCATCATTTCTTTCGTATTGTTAACTGAAGGTTTTTGCTTCATCTTCCATTCTAAGTGATTGCAAGATCTCAGCTACATGGGTACCTTCGGCCATGGAAGATATGACGAGTTAGGGTTAAACGAAGGGTTGCCTATGAAAGCACATCATGGGATGGTCGAAAACTATGATGAATACAATGAGAAGCTAAGCCTAAAGTCTATACAATGCTAGATACATACACAGTCAGTACAATATTAGACAATAGGTTACGAAAGCAACACTAGGCGTAAGGCTTATTAAGTTGGCTAGAAGCAAAGCTGTAATTCAGCTTGCTTCATCATAGCCTTATACTAAGCCAAGTGGTCATCAGTTGGTGTTTTCAGTAATTCATCCACTTCAGTTCCTGGCTTGTTCGTCCAACCGAATACTGCTTTGTTGTGGCTTTCGCTCCTTGTCCTTAAGGCAAAAGCTCAGCAACTTCAGCTGATATGCTCTGTTTGAGCGCTCATGCCAAATGTCGACCTGTCGTCACTGCCTTCGCCTTTTATGTTGCCGGGGATGGGCCAAAGTGCCTGGGACACCTGCTACGTTGGCAAATCATGTATCTCGCGAGATGCGAGAACTGCCATGTTCTCAAGACGGGGTTTTGCTTCATTTCACTGGGTCTTCAGCAGGTATTATGTAACGTATTCTTGGGGACCTCCAACAGCATCCTGCATGTGGCATTGCATCAGCCGATGACTCATCTCTCTAAAAGGCGATGTTTAACAAAAGATATCATTTAGTGTGTTTGTGTCCTAAAGCCTAACAATTTTGGGGAAATGGACTTAGAATATATTAGAAGAGGTAGGCCCCATATTTAATTTTATTTTACTAAAAATATGAGCGTGCATTATAATACAAAATATGCTACATGTATACTCTATGTAACTATGTATTTGTCATTTTTGACGAACAAACATTGTTATTGTGCCACTTTTAGTATTTTTTGTCTGTGGATAATTTTAATAGCATCAAAATGAACATTTTACAGGGGTCTGTCTGTTGTCAACTCTGGTATCCCAGTTAGGCATAATCATTAGTTCTGAAAAGTTTCCGAGTTATCGGAAAAAAAGAAAAAGATCTGGAGATGGAAATTTTCCAGCTGGGCTTGGGGGCAGAAGAGATTATGTAAAAGGCGTTTATAGTGTAACAAGGTTTGTCAAATTGCAAACTAAGAAAACAGCCACTGATGCAACAGTGCTACCCTGTGGCTGTGTTAATATTGGGTAGGCTCGGTGAGTGATAGGGCTCCACCACAAATATTGGGCACCCAGGCCCATGTGCCCCATGATCAACATCTCTTGGAATTTTTTTACTTACATGACTACAAATATACCATAACTGTATTTATCACTAAATGTAGCTAATATTAATTTGGTTAAGGTATTTTCATGATATTTGACACTAGATGCATTCTGTGTATTGCTAGGTGTGAGTAGCAAATGGAGTTGAAGACAGCTGAGAGTAAAGATGTCACTGAGTGTTCACATTGTGACAAGCCAGCTATTTGTATGTTTGTTTGTTTTTTCTGTTGGTGCATTTTTTGCACTCGTTTGTCATAAATAAATAGTGTATTTTTGAACATTTTACATTTCATAGACCATATGCCCATTGCCCTAGTTAGTGAACAGCATTAAACCACTGAAGGACAGCATGTGTTACATTGTGTTTCATTAATTATTAAAATTGTAGCATTGGGAATTTATGAATATGATTCTGATATTTTACATCATAATACATAGATTTCAAAACTCCTAATATATTATGAGTTTCTTTATTTTATGGATATAAAAACAAGAAATTTGTGCTAATGCTCACAAGATGCGCAAAGGCCTATAGCAGTTCTGGTTTAGTAGTTTACCTGAAAATTTGGGTGATCACGCTAAGTTAATATACAAATACCAAATTCTCTATCTGGATCCCATAATGACAGTTCTGTGGCGCCACCTTGTAAATGATATAAACTTGTGTCGCAGCCCGAAATCACCCAAAAATCCATAAAACCCCCTATTTTGGCGTTCAAGGTCATTCAAGGTCATTGAATTCGGCGCCAATCAAGAGCCAGTGTACGACTTCCTATTAGTGATTAATAGTAATCTAGGCCGTATCTTGCACCGTTACTGAGATACTGTAACTTATTAGCCAAAAATCGCAAATGTTGCCCACCCCCCCTCTCATTTAGCACCCTCATTCGGGGTGACTACCTTCGAATTTATTTAAAAGCTTTACGGTTCCTGAAACTAGAGTTTTCCAGACAGCTGACGGTGAAGTTTTGGTGATTCTAGCTTGCACCGCTTTTGACTGATCCACCTGTGTGATGGACAGATGGACAGACAAAATTGCGATGGCTAAGACGTGCTGAAAGCAATAGCTGCTTTCGTGAGTAAAAAATTGAATATTTATGAAATTTGTGTTTATATACTGCACTATTTTTGTCAGTTAGCTGGAGGTACCAGTTTTATAACAAATCATGCTGTATTTTGCTTATCTTTTACACCTTAGCCAGTCTACATAAACAGAATGCTGCATCGGCAAATGCTTGCATTTTTTAACGTTTACTAACAAAATCGTTTGTTGCTTGCATTATGCAGGTGAGAACTATGAGGTGAACATTGAAGGTGATAATGGTGATATTATGGAACAACCACTTGATGACAAGCCAAAACCATATTTGTGTACTGACAAGCGGTTTACATTGAAGTGGGATTTGAATGTTCATAAACGAGTTCATTTTGGAGAGAAGGTGTATGACTGTACTGCTTGCAGCAAACAATTTACACGCTCAAGTAGCCTTGTTAGACACAACAGAATTCATAATGGAGAGAAACTACACAAATGTCAAGAGTGTGACAAGGCATTTAGACAGTCTTCAAATTTAAACAATCACATGAAAGTCCACACAGGAGACAAACCATACACGTGTTTGCTGTGTGGCAGAAACTTCAGCCAATCCAGCCACTTGCAGACACATAAACGTCATGTGCATGGCACCGAAAGACCTTATGACTGTCTTTACTGTGGGAAGACGTTTAAAACTAGGAGTGATCTGAATCGTCATGTTCGTATTCACACTACTGCAAAGCCATACTCATGTAACAGAATTTACAGTGGAGAGAAACTATACAAATGTCAAGAGTGTGACAAAGCATTTAGACAGTCTTCACATTTAAACTCTCACATGAAAGTTCACACGGGAGACAAACCATACACATGTTCGCTGTGTGGCAGAAACTTCAGCCAGTCCAGCCACTTGCAGACACATAAACGTCATGTGCATGGCACCGGAAGACCTTATGACTGTTATTACTGTGGGAAGCCGTTTAAAACTAGGAGTGATCTGAATCGTCATGTTCGTATTCACACCGCTGCAAAGCCATACTCGTGTAGACACTGTTCTGACTGTTTCACACAACTTGGCAGACTCAAGACACATCTGCTAAATTCACACAATGAAGGCTCTTGGTTCACATGTTACATCTGTGAGAAGAAATTTCATCAGAGTAGTCACCTTAAGAAACATATACTACTGTATCATACAGGTATGAAGCTGTTTGTTTGCAGTCAGTGTTCGGACTATTTCTCTGACCAGTGTATATACTTGTAGAGTGAAAAATGCTAAATATGGATCCAGGCTTAGTGATAGTCATGGTTATAGTGAAAATGAATGTATGTTTGCAGATTTTTTTCTGTGAATTGCTGTTTACCATGGACTGAAACATCTTCATTGTTTTGTGTATAAGTTGTTTCATTTATGAGAACAGAATCGATATTTGATATGACAAGCAAGAAGATAGCATTTCAATATTGCGTTATGTGACAGATTTGCAAGCATCTGATATATTACTGACACAAAATGGTTTTAGTGATATTTAACCCACATGTGCACTTTTTAACCGATGTGTATAACCAATATCTTAATAAACTCTTTTGACAGTGATGTGAACAAGGACAAATGCAATAACATGATATTGATATGATGATATTTTGATGATTGTTACGCGCGAAAGCAGCTACTGCTTTCAGCGCGTCTTAGCCATCGCAATTCTGTCTGTCTGTCCATCTGTCTCTCCATCACACGGGTGGATCAGTCAAAAACGGGGCAAGCTAGGATCACCAAATCTTCACCGTCGGCTGCCTGGAAGACTCTAGTTTCAGGAACCATAAAGCTTTTTCATAAATTCGAAGGGGGTCACTCCAATCAAGGGCGCTAAAGGAGAGGGGTGGGAAAATTTTGCAATTTTTAGCCAATAGGTCGCTGTATCTCAGTAGTGGTGCGAGATAGGGCCTAGGTTACTATTAATCACTAATAGGAAGTCATACACTGGCTCTCGATTGGCACCGAATTCAATGACCTTGGATGACTTGAACGTCAAAATAGGAGTTTTTATGGATTTTTTTGGCGATTTCGAGCTGCGACACAAGTCTATATCATTCTCCAGGTGGCGCCACGCAATTGAGTAGTTATGCGATCCAGATAGAGAATTTGGTATTTGTATATTAACTTAGCGTGAAAACCCCAATTTTTAGCTAAACTACTGAACGGATTTGGAAACGGTTTTGTCTGCTGGAATCCGTATCCAATACACTTTCCAACGGTATAGGATTTGCATATCCAGTCTTAGTGGAAAATGTGAACTTTGACTTAGTAGGTTGAAAAGGGGTGTGGCTGGAGTTAGACTGACAGTTTGCGAACAGGAACTGCTATAGGCTTTCGCTCATCTCGTGAGCATTACCTCAAATTTTTTGTTATCATTAGGGTTCTTAAGGATGAGCTCTCATGCAGTTTATCTAGCTATCTGTGCAAAATCATCTTATTCATGTTGTTATAAACTGTGTTCTGTGTGTTGGTAGATGTGAGTGGTATGGAGTTGAAGATAGAAGCCGATAGCAATGATATTGCTGAGTGTTCACCTTATGACAAGTCAACTCCTGGTATGTTTGCTTTTTCAATCAATCAATCAATCAAAAAATAACCACTTACAAAAGTGACCAGTGGTGTACAGCACACCTAAAAACTAAAATAAAACCTAAGGGTAATGTACAAAAAGTAAAAACTACTCAGCGATAAAACGCTTGCTGAAACAGTGATGTTTTTAAGTTTCGTTTGAATGACGCAGTGTCAGATACCAGTAGTTCTTGAAGTGATGGTGGCAGACTGTTCCACACAGCTGGTGCAGCATAGGAAAATGCTCCTTGTCCGAACTTTAGTCGTGTGCGTGGTTGCTCGTAGCGGAGACTGCTGCCGGACCGAAGTCATGTTTGTGATGTGACACTGGCTGTTTGTGTGACAATGTCAGTAAGATAAGATGGTGCTTGTGACGTGTGAATTAAATGCATCAGCAAACACAGTTTATAGGTGATGCGTATTGCACCGGAAGCCAGTGTAATTGTTGCAGCATACTTGTAACGTGGTCATAAGGAGCGACAAATCCGATCAGTCTGGCTGCAGCGTTCTGAGCACGTTGAAGTGGTGCAATCGTAGATTTTGGCAAACCAGCTAGTATAGCATTGCAGTAGTCCAGTTTGCTCAGTACGAACGCTGACATGAGAGTGGCTGTTACCTCCGGCTGTCGACAGTATTGAAAGCAGCACTTAAATCAAGCAATATCAGAGCGCAGACACTGCCGTCGTTGATCGCTCTGGTAAACTCGTCATGAATGGCAATAATGGCGGTCTCGGTTGAATGATGTGCTCTGTACGCTGATTGACTTCTTGGCAAGAGATGCTTTGATTCAAAGTGAGCTTTAAGTTGATTCGCAGCGACCCGCTCTACAATTTTTGATAGAAAGCTCAGATTGGATATTTGATCTTGATTTTTTCATACTTTAGTGGTTTGTGACATTTGTTGCACAGAGTACTTAAATGTTCATAATTCTGTAACATAAAAAGAATGATTTGCGATGATCAGACACGTTTTATGTTTAATGCAAGAAAATAGCATTCCAATATTGTATTATACGACAGATTTGCAAGCATGTGATATATTACTGACAGAAAACGTTCTAGTGATATTTAAGCCACATGTGCACTTTGTGATGTTTAACCAATGTGTATAACCAATATCTTAATAAACTCTTTGGACAGTGATGTAAACAAAGATGAATGCAATAACGTGATACTGATATGATGATATTTTGATGATTTTTATCATTAGGATTTTTAATTTAAAAAATTGGATGAGCTGTCATGCAGTTTATCTAGCTATCTGTGCAAAATCATCTTATTCATGTTGTAATAAACTGTGTTCTGTGTGTTGGTAGATGTGAGTGGTATGGAGTTGAAGATAGAAGCCGATAACAATGATATTGCTGAGTGTTCACCTTATGACAAGTCAACTCCTGGTATGTTTGCTTTTTGATCTTGATTTTTTTCATACTTTTAGTCGTTTGCGACATTTGTGGTACAGAGTACTTAAATGTTCATAATTTTGTAACATAGAAAAGAACGATTTGCAACGATCAGACACATTTTATGTTTAGAGGTCCGTGGACACCAAAATTAACATATATGTTTTATCCATTGTCCTAAAACAACATAGCTTTCTGATAATTGATAGTAATATCACCGACCAGCATCGTGTCAACACGAAGAAACTTACATTTGAAATCGACGAAAAGTCCGTAGAAAATGAACCGCCATGTTGACAGGCTGATGACGTCACTGGTCGAACACATCGTCAATGTAAAATACTCATAGAAACATAAGCATTATAAAATCATATTTTCTACTTTTGTACTGCTGCAGTTGTCATGCAATGCAGTATTTTTTGTCTTTAAAAATATTAAAATTAATTGGTTAACACTGACTGTGTTCAACTGCTGACGTCATTTCCAGCCATGTGCCAAGATCAGATTTTTCAGCACAACGTAACGTAGCGCCATTTTTCGTTATATTTAAACATTAATTTCATACATTTCTAAAGCATACATCAACATATTGTATCGGGTGGCGCAAGAAAAACGTCCTGAACATTTGCATGCATTATTCACCCGAGCAGTTGAAATGGATCAGTGCAAAAGCATATATGTAGTGCTCAAACATCTTTGAATACGTGTAGGAATTTTCGTCTAAAACACTTCTCTATTAGTCTTGATACAAACAAAATAGCTTCACACGCCATAAAGCAATTTTTGCAAGCAGTTCATCATTTGCGTTGCCGGTTGTATGCTGGCTACGCCAAAACGTCACAGTAGGCCGAATCATCATTCAGCTGATCAGCAGAAAATGTGCTGAATAGGTTCTTCATTCTCCTTTGCCACTGTTGCTAGATGCTTTTTCACTGCTATGTGGCTTTTCTGCTTCTGGTTGTCTGACGTCGACATCGTGCCTTTTGTCTCTGATAACATTCTGAGAATCTTTGAGGTTTGAAAAACGGTTTACGCAATTTTTTATAGACGTAGAAAGTTCTTGCAAGGTATCGAAACTAAATAATGAGTGGGAATTCAAATCTGTTGAATGCGGTGTACGTTTTTTGTGAGCTGATGAAATCGGGCTTTTTGTGTCAAAGGAAATTTGAGTTGCTTTGATGTGGTGTGATGGAATGCTGTCTTTACATAATTGGATTTTTAACTCGTCTTACGTCATTAAGTGGCATTTAGTGGTGTCGTTATTGACGTCATTGAAATTTATAAATAAGTAAGAGTATGTATTGGTCTACAAATGCACGAAAGGAAATTTATCTCTATAAAGCATACGTGCCCTTATAGTTACGCAACGCTCGGGACGTTTTTTAGTGCCACCCGGTATATGCCAAGTAAAATGTCTAATTGATGTCTACATAAATTTCACAAATGAGTTTGACCATGGCCGTGGACCTTTAATGCTGTGCATTTTCTACAGGTGAAAAATTTGAGGTGAAGACAGAAGTGGATAGTAACGATACCACTGAGTGTTCTCATGATGATGAGCTTACTATTGGTATGTCTGCTTTTTGACACGCTACAGCTTGGCATGAATATCATCCATTTGTCCATCTGTCTGTCAGTCTGTAACGGATGTATTGTGGCTAAACGGTGCCAGATAGAACCTAGGTTGTTACTGATCATAATAGGAAGTCACATCATTGACCTTGGATGACCTTGAAAGGTCACAATGCACTGTGGTATGCTAATCGTGTGGTATTGTGGCTAAACGGTAAGTCATAGAGGGTCAGCGATTGTGCCATTGGACAGGGCGCTGGTGACTTCCTATGGGCTGTTGATAGTAACCATGTTTCCATCTGCAGCAGTTTGGCTGCAGTTCTCAATGGAAAGTTTCAAGCTATAAGTGTGAGTATCTCGAAAATGGTGCGAGATAGGGCTAAGGATATTGATCACTAACAAGAAGTTTCATACATCATTTCAGATGAGATGAAAATTATCAACCTTGGATCACCTTGAAGGACAGTACTGCAACAGGAACAGTATAGGCTGTAGCGCATTTTTCCTAGCAACGGCTGGGCTTTCATGCTTCTTGCTGGATTTGCTGTGTTCTTTACTATTTTCCAGTTTCATTTGTTGCTAGATCTTGATGTTAAATCAGCCTGATTTTGCATGACCTGCCTAGCTAGGCCGCTGCGGATGAAACTCACTATTGGGAATTGGTTTATACAGCGTCATCTTTTGCCTGTGTTCAGTAACTCAGACTAGCTCTATTAATACATGTAGCTGCACCACCAAATGTTATTCTGTTGTTTTTGCAACGTAATTATGTCTGGTTGTTGTTGTTTGTATTGTACAGGTGAAAAATTTGACTTGGAGAATGAAGCTGATAGTAATGACATTGCTGTGTGTTCACGTGAAGAGCCAACTATGGGTATTTTTTTCTTCTTGGATTTGTTGTGATCGTTACTATTTTCCTTATTTTTAATTTTTTAAAGTTTTACCAGGGGCCAATTATCACTGAGTTATGCCCAGCTAGGCAGTTGGTTTATACAATATCAGATTTTTGCTTGTGTTCAGTAACTTAAGCTGTCTTTATTCATGCACTTTTACCAAATACTTAAAAGTCAGTGCATAAAGTGGCTAGTAAGTGGTAGAATGTAGTGATCCAGCGGCCGTCAGCCACGAGCGGGCAGCGTCTGGGGAGAGGGTTTTCTTTTCCCTAATATCAGTCTCCCATAAGGGTTTAGCATTTTTTCGGAACATTGGGCCACTTTAAATAACTATTATGTATGTACACTGTGTCCGGAAAAAACATCCTGAATGTTAACGACTGTCACTCGAAGAAGGGTTTGCCAATTTTAATAATTTTTGGTACTAATATTTTTGGCACAACTGGCCATCAAATGACCGGCCATGTTACCACCTTACTCAGTGTCTGCTTCTGCACTACCTGAGGAAAACTAAACCAACAAAATATGGGTTTAAGTGAACAAAAATACGTCAAAAAGCATTGCAACATTATCGATACTGACTTGAAGAAGGATAAATAGATTTTAATAATTTTTGGTGCAAATATTTTTGACACAACTGCTTATCAAACGATCGTTTTAGTTCCCATCCCACCTGATGTGTGCTTCTGCACTACCTGGGAAAACCAAAACAAGCAATATGTGCATTACAATGAACAAAAAAAACTTTAATAAATTATTTTTATCTTCGGACCTGTGTCCGCAAACAGCCAGTCGATTACAAGGTTTGACTGTCATGCAGCACTGTGTCAATTAGATGACTTTTAGGAATGTTGATGAATTCAAAAAGTGACTGGTGAAGTCTGGATTGGTCTGGAGCAGAACATCATTGACACTGGTGTCAACAAAAGCAGAAATCATCTCTCTGCCTGAGGTCCTAACACTTTAAACATTTTTCACTGTAGGCATTTGAAAAAGAACAATTGGATGAACTGTCAGCCCAAGTGAAAGAAATGTGGAAAAATGTGTTTTATGTATTATTTTCGTTAAGTAATAATGCTCTCTTTGATAAAAATACAATATTTTGTTGGTTCTGTTTTTGCTAGGTAGTGCAGAAACAGACATTGGATGTGGTGGGAAATTAAACGGTCAATTGATGATCAATTGTGTCAGAAATATTCCTGCCAAAAATTATTAAAATCTGCTTTAAGCTACAATCGAAAATGTCCAGGGTGTTTTTTCCAGACACAGTGTATGTACGTATGGAGGCAGGGTCTGGGGAGGGCACTGTACCCATGCCAAGAAAAATTGTTAATTTTGCCCCCAGAGAGCAATGCATTCTGATGCAATTTTCATACTGTTGCATTAACAGTCTTTTACTGCCCAAATCATGTCAATGTGACACTGTAAAGTTTTGCTGTTACAATCAAGCCACATCATGAAAAATGTTACATAGGAAATGAGATACTGTGACATTTCACACATTCTAATAAGCTACATGATTTTTACGTGATAGGATTTTTACAGAGGTCAAAGTATTGAGCTTTGATGTGTAGGGTTTAACATTAAGGTGGGGGCTTACGCCCAAGGTGGTGGCCAGCTTTCCCCCAGCTTTTAACTGCTGTTTTTATTTCTGTGACGTTTGTTAACTGAGGTGCATTTCTTTCTGTTTGTATTATGCAGATGAAAGTCCATTTGACGTGAAGACCGAAGCTGATGCTAATGATGTCACTAGGCATCCACACAGTGACAAGCTAAGGCCATATTTGTGTGCAGTGTGTGACAAGTGTTTTATATCGAAGCATTATTTTAATTTTCACCAACGAAGTCATTTCCGAGAGAAGGCGTATGAGTGTACTGTTTGTAGTAAACGATTTACTTGCTCAGGTGATCTTGTTAGACACAACAGAACTCACAGTGGAGTTAGACCGTACAGGTGTCTTCAGTGTGACAAAGCATTCGGTCAGTCTGGGCATCTGAAAGCTCACATGAACGTACACACTGAAGACAAACCGTACAAGTGTTCACTGTGTGAGAAAAGTTTTGGCCAGTCCAGCCACTTGCAGTCGCATAAACGTTATGCACATAGCACCGGAAGGCCTTATGACTGTCTTTACTGTGGGAAGACGTTTAAGAGCGGCAGTGATCTGAAGCGTCATGTTCGTATTCACAGTGCTGCATAGCCAATTAGCCATATACACTGTGTCTCAAGAAACATCCCCGACATTTTCGACTGTAACTCGAAAACCGATTATCAGATTTTCATAATTTTTGGTACAAATATTCCAGACACAACTTGCGATCAAAGTACAGTTTAGTTTCCCACCTCACCCAATGTATGCTTATGCACTACCTAGGGAAAGCAGATCAAGCGAAATGTGTGTTAAAATAAACAGAAAACCTGAAAAACATCTTCCAACATTATCGATCGTACTTTGAATAAAGATTAGCAGATTTTAATAATATTTGGCAGAAATATTTCCGACACAACTGGCTATTAAATAAGTGTTTTAGTTTCCACTTTACCAAACGTCTGCTTTTGCACTTCCTGGGGAAAGCCGACCAAGCACAATACGTGTAAAATGAATGAAAAACGTCAATAAATTCTATCTGTCTTAATTTCTGGGCCTCAACAGCAGGTCTGTTACAAGGTTTGACTGTCATGCAGCAGTGTGTCTATCAGATGATGTTTAGGAATGTTTGTAAAGTCAAGAAGTGACTGTTAGAGAACTGGAGCACAACATTATCCACTGCTGTCAATAAATGGAGAAAACATCTCCTTGCCTGTGTTTGCATAGTGGGCCAACACTTCAAGCAATTTTACTACAGGCAGTTGAAAAATGGACAACTGAATGAAATGTCAGCCAAAGTGTCAGAAATGTGAACAAAATTTGTTTTACGTGTTATGTTAATTAAGCGATCATATTGCATTGGAGAAGAAAACGATATTTTGCTGGTTGTATTTTCTCCAGGTAGTGCAGAACGTTTGTTGGGTAGATGGGAAACTGAATGGTCATTTGATGGCAAGTTGTGTCGGGAATATTTGTGCCAAAAATTATCAAAATTTGATAATTGGTTTTCAAGTAGTTACAGTCAAAATGTTGGGAATGTTTTTTGAGACAAAGTGTAGACACTGTTCATACTGCTTTACACAATTTGACAAATTCTAGACACCTCTGCTAAAGTTACACAAATGAGGTACCTGGTTGACATGTCACTTAAGAGTTTTAGCCGCAGTGGCAGCTCTAAAGTACATTTAAATCGTTGTCATGAAGGTGTGTTTGCAGCGAATGTCCAAGGCGTTTCTCTGCAGGGCAATACGTCTGACAGAACTAGCATTGCTGGCGCCATGAAACCAAACCATAACCAAGCTGCGGTACTGTAACTTGCCTGAGTTGTCCCAGACCACCACCGTGCTCATATGGCAGTATGTAGTGGCGTCATTTCAGTAAATTGTTGGGGGTCTCAGTGATCCTTGGGGTCAAAGTTTGCGTAAAGTATAGTTTTTGCAGCAGTAATACTGTTTCAAAGGTATGATTTAAAGAGAAAAAACTAAAATCGTAAATCCTTGGGGGTCTGTAGACCCCTTTACCCTTCCCCCCAAATGATGCCCCTGGTAGTTTGGTACCGTCTTTGGTGGCGTCAACGAAGTTGATTGGTTAGTACTTGGATGGGTGACCGTTGGCGTCAACGAGTGAATAAACGATCTCGGTATGTAATCAGCCACCCAGACTAACTCAACCTCGCCATCCCTCCATGGGCAGGCACAATGAGTACAAGCAGAAGTCAGACATAAACAGGGACATTGCGTGATGCATAAACGTTGTATTCGTGGTTTTGCAGTGTAAACTGGTGTATGGCTGAGGGTTATGAGAACGGAGATCACTGCCATCTTATGGGTTTTGTGGCATCGGAGAAACTACTACTGCAACTACTGCTTGACTTAGTGCTACTACTACTTGGCCTACTTAATCAATTGCCGATTGCTGACTGGTACAGATGGGAGTAGCTATTGGACAATGAGTAGGCTCCAAAGGATTTAGTTTTTGACGAAAAACTGATGAAATGATGAAAACTGGCAGTCATGACAAAAGTATTGATTTTTGATTAAATTTTTACGAAATTTACTAAATTTTTACTTTTTGGCAAACGAAAAGTGGCAAAATTATTTGCACTCAATTTCAGATGGCGAAAAATGGTGAAATTCATGCACTTTTTGACAAACGAGAAAAAGTTAAAGCCAAAAGCCTTGAAACTGTTTTGGCAAAACTTTGTAAAGTAAGTTAACAGCATAAAGTAAGTTAACAGTAGTTAAAAGGCCTTTTTGGATGGCAAAAAATGGCAAAATTCGGGATTTTGGGCAAATTTTTGACGAAATTTGCATTTTTTGATGTACGAAAGATGGCATTTTTGGCAGCAAAATCATTCGGAGTCTAACAATATGACACTGCAGTACATTGTGTTGTGAAGTGTAATGTCTAGTGCTCTTTTGTTTTTCTTTTTTTTTGTATTTCTTTGTACAGTGGTGTTGTGGCAGGAGGCAACTGTTTTTCTCCTCCAAAATTTTGTTCTGTTGGAATATTTTATTGTCAGAAAATTGTCGGCAAAAAATGCAAAATTTGAGCATGACAGCCCCTATTTATGGGCGAAAAAAATTGAAATTTAGAGCACCTATAATTTTTTCTGTCAGAAATTTGCAGCTGGTTGTCGGAATTCTGTCGGCAAATTGCAACTTTTTGTCCCATCTAGTTTTGTTAACTCATGAAACCGCGGTCTTTGTGCATGTGTGAATGTTTATTTATCTCTTTAATTTAACCCCCCCCCATCTGACGCAAAGATCTTCGATATATCTCTCACATAAGCCGAGTTGTAACCCAATATGTCCCAAATTTCGTTGCCATGGCAACTAGGGTCGCTCGGGAAAAAATTCAGTTGGCAGCATTTGATGGCCCACCCCCGAAAACGACGTCTGCCGGAGTTCACTGTGCAGCGCCTGATTTGCAGGCACAGCCCCTGGACACACAGACGGAAGTATTAGTGCATGCTGGAAGTAGTCGAGGTTGATCTGTCCGGTGTGACGTCAGATTCAATGACCAGTTGACCACTGGTCACTTTGCCACGGCTGACTTACCAAATACCGCCGGGTGTCAATCACACTGACCACTACTAGGCCTATCAGCGGTGTCGTGGTTTAAAAAAAGTAGACGGGACAGGAAGTTTCATTCTTCTGACAGACACTCCAAATTTGCAACAGAGGAGAGGGGATTATACTCGTAGGTGCACAAAATTTCAGTTTTGCTCTTACATCCCTTAATCGTCACATAATAGTTACATAATTTTTTCAAAATGCCGGAACACCTGCAGTTTACATAATAATGTAGTTAGTCATCTGGCTGCTCTTAACTGTTTTTGATGTTTGCAGTTGCAACTGCTAATAGTACTGTTTTTATTGAGTTTTACCTGTATTTGCATGATTTGTGTGTTTTTTGTGTGTGTTTTGCTGTATGTTTTTATGTGTTTTATGTGTATATGGGCCAAGTGCCTGAAATAAAACTGATGATGATGATGATTTTAATAAACGGGGAACATATCAAATCCATGATTATCTAATTTATCTCTGCCCAGGCGGATGTTTCATGGGGAAACATTTTAATGTGATACCGGCAGCGCAGCAATACGGACGGGCAACACGGCGACTTGGACTTACACCGCTTGACTCAGTGTTTCATCGAGCACGAGCAGCAGACTGAATCCTAATTTTTTTCGCAAATGCGTTTTCACGGCTGACACAAGCAAAAAAGATGTCGACGCCGACCGTCTACTTTTCGTGAATTTAGGCGCCTACAGTAAAAAAGCCTGACAATGATTAGGCTTATTTCGCAGTATATGCCACCCCAAAGCAAAGCTTCGTCATTTTCTTGAGGTGTTTGACGTCCGGTGACCCAGGACCTTTGACTTTTAAAAACTAAAAATGACAAACCGGTTACTGCTGCTCTGCATGGAAAACGTTCAGTTCAATTTTGTTTTCGCACCTAGTTGTTTTCGAGCTGCGAGACCGTGCGGAACAGACAAGTGAGACGAACGGACATACAGACGGGAAAGACGAGTTATGTAAACGATGGGAAGGCCGTGTAGTAAGTTTCGAACTCTGATGCAGCTGTTAAAATACGAGCGCTTTCCCTTCATTCTCAACATGTATAGGTATTGTCAAACGGTTTAACCTTGTAGAATCTTATCTACTTAGGCACTTATGATTGATTGATTGATTGACACACGGATTAATTAAATCCGCTTTCGAATAAAAATCTGACAAAAAAATAACAATTTGCACTGTTAAAACAGATCACTGATAAGATCTGACAACTTTTGTCCACGTTAGTAGCGCATTATGATATTCTTCAACTGAACTGATAAGCCTACTTTCATTCTGATCAACCAAAGTCGTGCGACTTTCATTTTTCCAGTTTTGCGGACGTGTTGCGCACCGTGCCGTTAACTGAACATCATAAGTCGAAAAAAGATTATTATACTCGTATCTTCGTTAATACTAATCAACTATGAAATTTTTTTTCGCTGGCACATACAGCGAAAACGTACAATTATACTTGTCGTGGCCATCAAAAATCTCGTCTCACCTTGAA
>Ga0209671_1002710_pt1 | contig 16486 bp, 11 predicted proteins | sample WorMetHERISLAND2_2_FD_187401 | JGI IMG/M metagenome (GOLD analysis project Ga0209671, IMG submission 187401) | Marine gutless worms symbiont microbial communities from Max Planck institute for Marine Microbiology, Germany - Olavius geniculatus... | ecosystem: Host-associated > Annelida >...
GTCAAACTTCAACTTGTTGATAAATGTTTTTAGTGATAGATTATCACTGTCTGCGGTTAGCAATTAATGCTGGCTACTTCCAGTGGGCTCGCGAACTCATGTTTTCGATAAACACGAGCTCGAGATATGCAAGCTTTAGGCTTATATGTGCGTGCACACTTTATTTCTTCCTTTAATTATTGCTGAATGCAGCAAAATTTTGTCCCAGTAAAGTTCTGGCACTTTGTTAGTAGTAAAAAAATCAAACGATGAAGGGTATTATAGCCCTAATTGTAATAAGTCATAAATAACGAAATCAGAAATATATATTTTTGGTAATTTTTAAAAATTTTTGATACCACACCTGTGACACCAGTCTCATTGTATTTGGCTTTATTATATGCATATTTTATCTAGATTTGTCCATTTTTAAAATTTAATTTACGTCCACGCTGTGTGTTCTGTGTGTTAGCCTAGCGCACGCGCAGCTACCGTAGCGGATATGCGTAGCCGCTAAACATCAACTTCGCTCTTCACGGAAGGGTCGCGACTCCCTTTCACCAGTAAAGATGGAGTACGCTTTCACAGTGGTACGCTTTATGTAAAAAAAATTCTTTAAATACTTAAACATAATATAATAAATAATAATAAACACTATAATTAATTACAGCAACGGCATTTGCAGTCCAAAAATTAAACCAGTTAACCCGTAGTTTTTTTCTTAATTATAACGAATACCGTATATTGATTATTCGGACTATTATTCTGCAGTCTGCACCTCACTAAGTGACGGTGTGTGGTCTGTGCGTGGTGTGTCACTGTCAGCGTGTGCAGCGGAATTCTGAATAATTTCGTTTATCGTCGCTTTTTTAAAACATCTGCAACTGTCATGGCTCTGAACAAACTTAGCATTGACAAACTTGATTTGAAGGACAAGCGCGTGTTAATTCGGTACGTATCTGAAAAGATTACCAGTCTTTCGTGCGTTCACGCCCACTGTCACGGCAGCAAATTCGCGTGCAAATTTGAATAAAGTCATTCCACTGTTGTTATACGTATTCACAAAGTACGAAGCGTATATAATCCTTTTTTTTGGAGTTCGTTTTGTTCGATGTTTGTTGTTTTTGTGCGCTGTAATGCTCATTCTTGACAATAATGTCAAGGTCGTCTGGAGGTCACCCTATATTATGCCGGGTAACCTAGCCAAGCAATAAGCCGCGTTCGGCTGTCACGTTGACGCTGTTGTAATCATCATTGCTAGCACTTTAAAACCGCACTGCGCCTGTGTCATTTATATTGAGCTCTCTGATTTGCCTGAATCCACGACATGCCCAGTCAGAGTTGCTTTATTGAGCAGCTATGTGGACATCGATTTCATCTCAAGTTGCTTAAAATTCCAGCACTGTGAACATGTTCTGATGCTGTACATGTGTATCAAAGCTGTGTAAACTTTAAACATATAGTTTTCCAGCATTTTGTGTCTAGGTGAAGACTGGTTTTGCTTTAGGCTACTTCAGAACTTCAGAATGTTACTGGCCTGCTTTTTAATATTTGGAAACGCGAAAATCACAGATATCTGTGTTGTCTTGCACAAAATTGAAATGGCGGTTATTAAGTCACATCTTGGCATGTGTATGCCAGAGGGCACTTAAACCCCAACAAAATTTTTCCAGGGGGAGGGTCAGCTGGGTGGCAAGGGTAGGCATGGGGGCAGCTGAGCAGCTGCTCCCTCTCTGGCACCACCCATGTTTATTAGAAATATAGTTTCGTCAGTTAATAATCTTGTAATTGAGCCAGCAAGAATGAAGGCAGATGTGCACAGCAAGCAAGTTGATCGTGCGTGCAGTGCACATCTGTGCAAAGGTTGAACTCACTCTCAATTTTAAACATCAAAAAGATGTCAAATGCTGCACTTTTTCTGCTACTATTATGAACATGCATAGTATGCTTAATATTTTGATTTTCTATACGAACACATTAGGCCTTATTTGATAATTTGACATATTCACTGTGCATCTGTTTTTTTATGCAGTGTGGATTTCAATGTTCCCATGAAAGAAGGAAAAATCACGAACAATCAGAGGTGAGGACCAAGTAATAACAGATATATATGTTAGTTGTTCTTCTACTTGTTCTTCGGTATTTGAATTTTAATTTTTTGTACACTTTGATATTTGCCAAGTATAAAGATACCTTATTATAAGCATATAAATATTTAAGATGTTTTTAAAGTAAGTAAGCATTGAATCCATCCAAGTGGTGCAGTGGTCGGTGCTTAATTATGTACTCAACAGGAATACTACCACTGAACAGATCTTGCTGAATTTATTCTCCAGGGCAGTTTACTTCATCATTTACTTCATGAATCTGTCTGAATTCAGCTTACTGGTAGCACATATTAACTGCAGTAAATATGCCATACTGGTTCGGTAATTATTATGTTTAAATAAAATCATTATGAGTGGCGTGTGTCTGTAGAATCGTTGCCGCCCTGCCCACCGTGCAGCACGCCCTCCAGCATGGTGCCAAGTCCGTTGTGCTAATGAGTCATCTCGGCCGACCCGATGGCCAGAAGGTCGACAAATACTCGCTGAAACCAGTTGTGGATGAACTCAAGAAGCTGCTCGGAAAGTAAGTTTGGCTACAGTCTGCATGAATGCACTCAACAAAGCATCTGAGCACTGCTGTACTGTGCTGTGGAGATATTGTTACATTTAGTACAGTAGCGTTATCATAAGGAAGTTTGGGTGGATGGTACACATTATCCGTATTTGGTCGGTTTATGGCGAGAACCAGGAATATCGTCATATGAGAGAAAAGAGCAGCTGCTGTACATACAGGGTCTTATGAAATACTTCATTCAAGCACTCATATGACTGACTGCACGAGCCCACTCCACATGCAGTTATAGCACTGACTGATTACGAAACGTCTTACAGCAACAAACGTAGTTGTGCAGCACCTCAGTATCAGTCACTGAATGGTCTTAAGGCCAGTGGAGGCTTCAGATGTAGAAGTTTGCTGTGTCCAAATTCAACAGATGTCATCACTGTAGCTGTCTCTAAGCATGGAAAATGTCGCAAATACTGGAAATTTTGTCAACGAATTTACTTAGCGGGAATTTTTACAACCATTCCGAACATTTTCTGATTTATGTGCAACATATGGTTTTTTTGATTGATTGTTTTTTTAATACAAAACTAGAAATTTGGGGAAAGCCCAACGTGAGTCTGCCCGGCACCCTGCCAACTAACCATTGTTGTTAGTGGACCAAAATTCACCAAATTTTTTTTTTGTTCAACGCGAAAGGGACGGTAGTTGATAACGCTGTTTACTGCTTGTCGATATCTTCATCCATTTCAGAGATATTCACGCTCAAAGTTGAAAGTTGTCCTAAATTGTGTCGAATTTTGGACAGTTTTTGCTATCCCAAATTTTAAGGGGGCGGTGCACCCCAAAATTTGTGCACACGTTATCAGCCCCACTTAGCACTATGTCACGTGGCAAAGTTTCATTAGGCTACTCCCTTTGGCTTTAAAGTTGTAGCGGCTAATTTGCTACAATTAAGGCCAATTTTGGGCCTCCCTTTGAAAAAAATGTAAGGAGGACCCAGGTCCCTGGAGAGGGAGCGCTAGCAAGACTTGATCATTCTATGGTGCATGTAAAAATTTTGGGGCGCAGCACCCCCTAGGGGCCAAAATATGGTCTTCCGAAAAATGCGCTTTGGGTGGGTACAATTCCACATCGAGATCTCCTAGGTTACTGGACCAAACTTCTTCAGACTTGTTTCGTCTAACGCGGGAGGAATCGCTGTTGATTGCGTAACTCACTGATTTTGAATATCTTCATCTGTTCCGGAGATATTCGCCACCGAACTTTGAAGTCGATCGAAATTGGGCCAAATTTTGCACGTTTTTCGCCCCTAAAATTTTTTTGGGGAGGCACCCCCAAAATTTTGGACTGGGATTATAAAATCGAACATACTTCCGAGCATCGTGCAAAATTTCGCGGCAGTCGGCCCACAGAGCTCGGAGATTACACGAGGGAAAAAAATAATTAGAAATATTGTCATCATGGTCATAATTACTGGATATTTAACTGGTGAGCATAACATATTTTCTCGTTGTTGTGAATGGTAGAGACGTTCAGTTCTTGAGTGACTGCGTTGGTCCAGAGGTAGAAGCAGCTTGTGCCAGTCCTGCTACTGGCTCCGTCATTCTGCTGGAAAATCTGCGGTTCCACATTGAGGAGGAAGGCAAAGCTGTTGCTGCTGATGGAACTAAGGTACACTACATATCAGTATTTGTTGGATTCTGGGCATTCAGTTATTTTATGTTCTTTGTAGATGACGGAAAGAATGCACAACAGGATTAATACTTTAGTACGCATTTTGGGAAACTTTCTGCAGTGTGCAGTCTGTCCATTTTTCTGGTAAATCTGGAAATGTCATAGCATTTTACATTTTTCAGGGAATCCAAAGAAATTGGCTAACATTCAGGAAATATCAGGGAGAGATTTTAGTTGGGGGAAATGTTTATTTCACTGCAAATTCGGTGGGCTTTTGTCAACATTGCACTGTGCTAACATTGTTCGCGAGCACCCTGTAAATTTATTTAGCTTACCCGGTACCAAAGTCACCAGTAATTAGTAACTGCTTAATGTCACTTTCTGGCAACACAGGTGTTTAGTGATATGGTGGATGGTGCTGGCAAAGATAATTTTGATGATGCATTTCTGCAGTTGCCAGCATTATGAAACTTTTATGCTGCATGCATACATGATACATGTATCTTACAAACTGAGTTGTTCATCAGGGTTGAGCCACCCAGATGGATACCAAAAAACCTAGTTAAATACCACTAAAACCCTATTGGTGCTCGAATAACACCCATTTAAAACTTAATCCAGTTACAGTTTCTTGTTCCACTAATAATGAAATATTTAATTTTGATCAAGTTTTTGAATTTGAAACATACAGACTTATACCCCATTTACACAGTCGAGCAAACATCAAGCTAGCTCGACGAGCTATGGTAATTAGCATGCTAATTAGGAGGGCGGGCGGGTTGTAATTGGAAGGCCTATATAACACGTGATCAGCTGTGAGCTAAGCCTAGGCCTACATTTGAGCCAGGGAGCGGGGTTCCATCAGGCCTGCTTGATGTTTGCTCGATGTCTGCTCAATGTTTGCTATGTTTTACGCATGCTTCATACTTGCTCGATGTTTGCTGGATGTTAGCTTGACATTTGCTTGATGTCTGCTCGATGTTTGCTTAATCATGTAAATGGAGTATTACATAGACTTGTAAATTTTTGTATATTCTATGTTCTAGAGAGCAAATGAAAACTATGATAACGTGAAAACTGTGATGAATCAACCAACAGATTTTTCAGCTAAGGTTTAAGTTGGGCTTTCTAAAAAAACTCGATAAAACCTACCAGTTTGGGCTTTTTAGAAGAAGTGTTTTTAACCCTGCTGTTGACAGTCATGTGATTTTCTGCTTTGTTGCAAGTTGACGATGTTATTGGCTGATAATGCTAATGCTGATCCTGATGGCAGTTGAAAGCTGATCCAAAGAAGGTTGAGGAATTCCGTGCTTCGCTGTCAAAACTCGGTGATGTGTACGTCAACGATGCATTCGGCACGGCACACCGAGCACACAGGTTGGTCAGTGGTTATCAGCAGCATTATCTGCTACAAGTGATTTGTTTTGCACGTTATTTTTGTCATTATTTTTAAAACAAATTACCAGAAACAGTTGGACAATGCAAGATGCTGATAACAAAGTGCATTGGGGTAAAATAGATGAAGTGGTCATCAGGTTTTTACACGTGATAGCAGGTACTGCTATAGCGCTTCTTAGCCATCGCAATTCTGTTCGTCTGTCTGTCTGTCCATCTGTCCGTTTGTCACACGAGTGGATCAGTCAAAAACGGTGCAAGTTAGGATCACCAAATCTTCACTGTCAGCTGCCTGGAAGACTCTAGTTTCAGGAACTGTAAAGTTTTTCCATAAATTCGAAAGGGGTCACCCTGAACGAGGGCACTAAATGAGAGGGGGCTAGGAAAAATTTGCGATTTTTAGCCAATGAGTCGCTGTATCTCAGTAACGGTGTGAGATAGGGCCTAGGTTACTATTAATCACTAATAGGAAGTCGTAAACTTTCTCTCCATTGGCACTGAATTTGATGACCTAGAATGACCTTGAATGCCAAAGTAGTGTTTTTATGGATTTTTCGGCGATTTTGGCCTCAAAGACACATTTCAATAGCGAATTGCATGGAAATCACTAGAGATAGACTGGGACAGCTTGCATATGAAACTTTTAGCATTAAATGTAGTTTTCACCCGTTCAAATTTTGCCCCCCTGCATTCAAGGAATTTTCTGTACGAGGAAGTGAAACTTGAATACCGTCTTCAAAATACTCGTATTCGGCCATTCAAACTGCAGCATCCACGCGAGACAGTGGCACCATCTGGCGTATGTAAATACATGGTATCCAATGTCAGCCAATGTTGGAATTCATGCATTGGACGTGGCACGCAATACTGAAATTCATGCACTGGATATGGCGCTAGGCGTCATCTGCCGTCGACACTAAATGAAACATCATTGTGAACTTAAATTTCGTTCGCACTGGGCCTTCACACATGCATCGCTGTCACGCGTTTCTCTTTGCGTTAGCTGGGCTTTTCTTGTTACTGCTAGGCAGTAGCACACTAGTAATACTTTGCTTGAGCATTAATGTTTGTCTGTGTTGCTGTGTGATTTTGTTCTGTATGCTGTATGTTTACCAGAACTTTACATCATTATTTAGCCATCTAAATTTAGTATGTCACATCACCTGCAGAACACAACAGTCTGCTTTTTTCAGTTTTTGTGTTTTTTAAAATTGTAAACTTCATTGAGGTTTAATTTTGTATCAGTACTGCTTAGCATGCATTTAAGTTATTTTTGGGCCACACTCGAAGTTATGAGGCCTTGGAAAGTTCAGACTGAATAGCGGACGTACATCACCTTGAAATGTTCTATTACATTGACCATGGGGACACACTATAACATTGTCTGCCTATTGAATGTTGCAGTTCGATGGTTGGATGCCAGCTTCCGCAGCGAGCGTCAGGCTTTCTGTTGAAGAAAGAGCTGATGTACTTTGCCAAAGCTCTGGAGCATCCAGATCGTCCATTCCTTGCCATCATGGGAGGGTCAGTCAGTGCTGTCTGTGTTACTGCTGGATGCAGTCATTTTCACTTTTGAGTGGCTTTACTTCAAAATTATAAAGTTATTGATGGCATTGGAGTAAAAGTCGTCCAGTCGCATTGTTTTGCAGGCATTGCTTTTGAACGTAAGTTTGTGTGCCTTAAATCCATTTCCTTTAACTGCCAAATTGTTTTGTTATTTTTATAAAATACGATGCAGTTATTGCATTGTTTGTAGTAATAAGTCGATGAATTTTTCACTTGTGGATGCAACATGATCTGTTTTGAAGTGTCATAAAACAGCTACGTTTTTAGAAAACTTTACCGATTTAGCACAGCTTGGCCGGAAAGTCGTTATTCTGTTGCGTATTGTCGTCTGCTAGTGCAAAGGTGGCGGACAAGATCCTGCTGATTGAAAATTTGCTGGACAAAGTGAACGAAATGATCATCGGAGGTGGAATGGCATTCACGTTCCTCAAAGTTCTTCACAACATGGAGGTAGAGCTTTGACTTTTTGTTTCTTATATGGTGAAAATCAGACAGTGATGATACATTACCGGCAGAGTTGTTTGATTGAAAAAACGATCTTCAAACTTTTCAGCTAAGCAGGTTCTTGCTGGTGTCAGTACTGCAACTAGGCTGTTGAAACTTCAAGACCACGATCAACATCAGCTACCTGTCAAACTGGTCAGCTAATATTTGACAGAAAAGCTTTAACAACTGCAGATAAGCATAAGCATTCCAGCGGAGGATTCCTGGCCCTCCGCTGCTGCATACAAGTATTGAAGCAGAGTGGTTGCAGATGGTTACTAGGGATTGCAATCCTGGGATCCCGGCCATTTTCGCCAATTCCGCATCCCAGGATTGGCGGCGTTCCAATCCCGGGATTTCGGGATCACAAAAATTGGTTAAAATTATACTTTTTTGTGTGTTAAATGATAGAAATAAGAATTTTAGCTTTGTGCTGAATAAAATATTTTATGTGTGCTAGAGTACTACTCCGTGGTGTGCATTGTAATTTGTATCTTGACAGTTGCCGTCATTCTCTACAGTTCGAATATACCTTCTGTAGGGGCCTATACTTGATTGTATGCATAAAGTAAGTCGATTAATGATACCAAAATAACGATCGATCTGTAAGCCTAATGCCAAAATGCGATCCTGGGATTACATATTTCTCATTTCCGGACCCCAGGATTGAGAATTTAATCCCTGGATTGCAGTCACTAATGATTACCTTTATAGCTTCACAGCCAGGAAATTAGAATGAATGTTAGGGACATAGTAATATAATTAACTCTGTATGCTGTAAATTGTGTATACTGATTTTGCTGACATTGCCCATTATGTGATATAATTTTCAGAAATGTGAATGCTGTGGGTGAAGTAACGAAACTGGTAGTTGATGTGGGTATAACTGCAGTCTGGTACTGCCAAAATCTGAATTGTCGCATCGTGTCTGGTGCAGATCGGCAAGTCATTGTTTGATGAGGAAGGGTCAAAGATCGTTCAGAAGGTGATGGACAAGGCGAAGGAGAAGAATGTTCAGATTCACTTGCCGGTCGATGTTGTTACCGGCAGCAAGTTTGCTGAGGATGCTACGGTCGGTTCGGCCACCGTCGAGAGTGGAATTACAGGAGATGCCATGGTACATTTTTTGCATTTTATTTGGATTGCCACCAAAATTAATCACTTTGTTTCCATCTATCATAATTTGTCTGCGGCTTTTTCAATAATCTAGTGGTCAAAAACAAGCTCAGAAATATCAAGTAATACTACTGAATTAATGACATTAGCAATAATGACCTAGTGCGTTGTCCTAATTAGGGAACAGACATTGTGAGAGTTTACCCAGTTATTTGCTTGGTACACAATGGTGCCAAATGGCTTCAACCCTCATACCAAGCAACTGACCCCCAATTTTGGCAGGAGTTATGTTGACCGACTAGTTAAGAAGCAGAAAGTGGCTCTTAGAATTGATGTTGCATTGTTTGTTGCTGTATGTGAGAGTATTGGTATCTCAATGTGTAGGGCATGGATGTGGGCCCGAAAACTGCCGAAGCTTTTGCTGCCGCCGTTAAGCGAGCAAAAACAATTGTCTGGAACGGGTGAGCTCTTAGCCCTGTCATTTGTGGACTGAATGTTTTTATGTACATTACAATATGATTTCATGTAATTTGCATATCATGTAACTGCTCTGACATGATTATTTCACTACATTTCAGTTGTCTTGGCAAGCTGCGAGATGTTCATTAATTTTCCCACTAGGTTTTTTATTTGCAGTTTTGTAACAGTGTTCTTGTAAAAGGAGAATCATATTTATTCTGAAAGAAACATGAACTGTGGAAGATTACAGCATCTTTGCTGATAGTTGAATTGTTGCGACTTTGACAACCATGCTCCATTTTATTATTTTTCACTCGATTTTGTTTTTTTAGTTATTGCTGTTTTTGGTGCAACTGTTCTGGTTGACAGGCCTCCGGGTGTTTTTGAATTTGAGAATTTTGCAAAAGGAACAAAGTCAATGATGGATGCGATTGTTGAGGCAACGGCTGCAGGAACCACAACCATCATTGGTCAGTTGATGAAATTATCTTGCATTTCATAGCTCAGAATCAGTGTAGGAAAAAAAAGATGGACGGTGTTGAGACATTCGGGCAAGATACCCAGAAAACCACTGAAAAACCTGTCACTTTGGTGGGTAAACCTGTCTAAAATTTCATCCTAAAAAGCCATCTGAAACTCCGTCCAATGTTAGGTTTTTGTTTCACTAATAATAAAATATTTTATTATACCCAAGTTTTCAAAACATTTAAACATACAAATTTGCAAATATTGGCGTATTTTATGGCAAACAGAAACTCAGATGTATCAATCAACCGAAAACCCGTAGAAGTAACTAAACCAATCAAGTGCGACCAAATTACAAAAACTAGTTTAATTTTTTAAAAACCCAGAACTCAATAAAACCCCCAAAAACCGCTGGGTTGAGCTTTAAAAACAGGTTTTCTGCAGCCCTGGATTGCTGTTCCGTACTTTCTGGCCTGGGGCTGCAAAGCACCTGTCTCTGTAGTTGCTGTAGGTTCATCTCTCTGATGCGCAGACATCGTCTGATGTGACCATGCAGCAGTGTGATTGAATGCAGAGCAGTAGAGTAGGTGTATTTGTGATAGTGAGTTGCTCGCTCTGTTCAGGCTGGTCCTTGCTATAATGGCACTGCTATTAGTGGCTTCTATCCCTCGCCCAAATTTGGAATCAAAATCGGGTGCAACTTCCCCCTTCCCCAGTTTTGGACTGAGGTCCCCCCAATTTATGACTCAAGTTTTCCCCTCCATTTTGGGCTTCTTTCCCCTCAAGGGAGAAAGTTTTGTTAAGGGTGTAGATTGCCCAGTGGAAATAGGGGGAAGTGTAAATGGGGGGGAGTTTTTTGTTAAAGGTGCAGATTGAAAAATAGGGGGAAGTACAAAATAGTGGGGAATTTTTGTTGAATGTTCACATTTTAAAAAAATAGAGGAAGGAAATAAAAAATAGGGGGGAAAGTTTTGTTAAGGGTTTAGATTGCCTAAAGAAACTAGGGGGAAGTAAAAAAAATAGGGGGATTTTTAAAGGTGAAGTTTGTCTAGTGAAAAATAGGGGGAATAAGAAATAGGGGGAAGTTATGATCTACAACCTTATCAAAACTTTCTCCTTATTTTTCACAGGGTGCAAGCTGCGCTCACCGGGTATAAGGATAGAAGCCACCAACTGCTATTCATAACCAGAAGCACTTTGCAATCGCTGCAGTGGCAGCTAATTGGCATGAGCTAATGATGCTGCTGCATATTCTGCAGAGCTCTGTTTACTGTCAGCGAACAACTAAACCCACATCTGCAGCCAGTAGACATGCCACTGCCCTAATCAGCCACATTCGACCTTTCTTCACCGCATGGCCTGTAAGCTACTACTCATTTCTCGTCCGACTAAGGTACAATGTTAATACGTAGTCATGTAATGTGTCAGGTGGCGGTGACACTGCGACATGCTGTGCTAAATACAAGACGGAAGAAAAGGTGAGCCATGTCAGTACTGGAGGCGGGGCCAGTCTGGAACTGCTCGAAGGTCAGTCCTGAGGGAATTACAACGGAATTTATTCGTAACTTTGACAGTCGTATTTTTATTACTGGAAGGTGTTCCTCGTTTACTGGGATTATGTGGGGCTGGTAACAATTAAAATTTGTTAATATTGCAAAAATTGATGAGCAAAAGCTATATCACAGTTACCAAAGAAAGTGCATGCTTTGTTCAGCAGCTTGAGCATTTATTAAGTAGACAGACTGAAATGTCGACATTCTGTGAAGAAACAAATGACTGGGATGATTGCTGAATGCAGATGCTCGTCATCATATCTGTTTCATAATCTTCTGTTTAATAAGAAAGTCAGCGATTAGAATTTTATTTATTGTCAGTGGTTGCAAAATCATGGTGCTGTAAATTTTCTGCCATTTTTTTTGACCACCATGTAGTTGCAATGTTGTGTTTTTGTGCAGGAAAAGTTCTGCCAGGCGTGGATGCACTGTCCGCTGCATAGAGGCCCTACAACATCACAGACGGCTGGACTCTCAGCTCCCACACTGTCACTTACTCATTGATTGAAGGTTGATTGACTGCATGTAGCTAACGGCTTAGTTATCTCTTTCGGACTTTCTTCGTTCGGATTGTTGCTGTGCATTTGCTTGTCATATCTCAACTTGGTGCCATGTTAATAATGATCAGGGCATAACAGTGTCTGCATCTCTACTGGTCTGTTACATTCAAGTCAATTTGTTGTCTCAAAGACTTACTTTTTGCTTTTTGTTGACTACTTGACTTAAATGCTGCAATTCTGTGTTACAAACTTTTTTTGCCACAAAATGGATAATAAATACTAACTGAAGCTAAATGGAGTTATTGTTGAATCAGGCGTATTTCATTGTTTATTTGATTAGATTGGTTTGTTATAACAATGATTGATACTGTAATTTTAGAGACTTTGTGGATAATAACTATAATACTGTTATACTAAATCACGCTGGTTTATTTTGCTGCTGTTTAGGACAAATGATATTTAGAGAGTAATGTAACTGGTGTTGTTGTTGTTAGCATGCGTATTTGTTGTTGCATAAATTTGCATATTAATTTGTAAGTGGAGGATTTGGAATATTCAAAGAGTGTGGTTAATGCTACGATTTTGAGCTGTGACAGACCGTAGCTGTAGTGCATTTTGTGTGGTTTGTAAAAATTTGCTGCAAAAACAGATGCCACTGTACATGCAGCTCTTCTTGCATCTTCTCGCTGTACAATGAGAAAAAGTAGTTTGATAAGTTGTATTTTGCTGTTGTGTGATCGGTTTTCTCAGAAATTATAGCAGGTTTTCAGTTTGTGTGTTGTATACTTGCGGGTGCAGAAATAATATAAGACTTAATTGTATGATTTGTTTTTGTTATTATAATTAGTTAACGTGGTTGAAGAGTAAGATGAAAAATCGAAACAGAATATAAAAGTTGGAGAGAGAAAATTTCACCGAAACAAACATATCAAACACGCCTGAATTAAATCCTCCTGCTCATTGACCTGTAGGTTAGAGGACATTGTACAGAAACTGTATGTGATGTTTTTGTTGATAGTGAAGCGGTGTATTGTTGCTGGTATCTGGTTGTTTATAGGCACAGTATTAGCCCAGGGGACGTAGTGGATAGTAGGGCTGTACCGAATATTCTATTCGGTCGGAATAGTAGGCTGAATAGTACATTCGTATTCGGCCGAATACTAATGCTGAAAATAAGCCGAATACGAATAATAAGCACTGCACCATCGACGCTCGTTGTTTCTGCATTTAGCCTTAAAACATTGCTGTCTCCGCAGCATAATGCCCACACGTGATGCATTTATGGCATTTCCTATTTTGCTCACTGTCAAGAGTCTGTTGTGAATCATATTGTCATGTTTTGTTAGTGTCACTAATATTTGTTAATATCATTCGTTTAACATGGATACAAATTATAAAATGTCCGGTTTGGAAATTTTTCAAATGTCCAATTGGAAATTTTTGACTGCACCACGAGGAAACTAGGGAATTATGCAATGTGTTTGATCTTTGTCAACTATTCGTATTCTATTTCTATCCGGCTGAATAACGTCATAAATTATTCTTATTCGGCCGAATAAATCTACTAATCGGTACAGCCCTAGTGGATAGAGGTCAAGCTATACAGATTTCAGAGAGACCACGTTGAATAATAGGCATGTTAACGACAAAGACCAGAAAACTGTTGGCTTATTCACGTTATATGCGACCGTCTATCGTCCACTTATACATTGCGGTGCTGGGTCACAAATGTTGACGCAGGATATGTCACATTTTTGGGATTTTTCTGACTTCCCATGACCTTGATCTTTGACCTTTTGACCCGTCGGTTACTCTTTCCCGGAGGAACCTTCTGCGCAATTTTGGTTTTTGAACGCCGTTTCGTCATCGAGACAAGGCGCGTACAGAGCGACGTAACTGAACTGAACAGACACAGTCTAGCCCTAGTTTTTAACGAACTAGGCCTAACCAATGGGCGAGGACATTGGTTGACGCGTACGTGCGCGTGGTCACGTAGTCACTGACGTCGGTAGACGGCACCGACTGTAATGCATTACTGCTTGCTCATTGGTCAGTTCGTCAAAAACTAAATCGTGTCAGTTCAGGTAGGCTACGTACGTCGATCTGCATTGTTTTGTCACGAATTATACGAAACCCTATTTCCGGATAAGCCAACTGATTATCTAACGGATTCTCGAAGATCACGTGCAGCATGCAATATTACATCGAGTGTTACGTCTAGTTGTGCATTTCAATTTCCTCGATATTTTAATAGCACCAATGGTGCCGTGGCATGATGCACGCCCACGCACTTACCAAGAAGAAATCTATAGGAGTAATGAGATGTTTTACACTACGTCTGTCACACCCACTGCAGACCACCATGGATGTGTTAGCACGGCATATCGTAATTTCCGAAACTTGTCCACATCGGAAGCCAGAAAGAATTAGCGTAGGCTCTGCTGTAGCCTACCTAGGCCTATAATCCTATTTCTGTGACATGAAGTCTCGGCGTCAGAGTCACGCATTCGACATCCATCTCACGCCACATCTTTTTATTTCTCTTTTTGATTGCTTGATTGATTATATATTTGCTTCATATTCCACACATTTGTGAGGGAGTGTCACGTAGGCCCCTATATCACTCATAATATTTCGTCGATGTTCTCCATTGATGATGCTGTAACATTGGAGTCAGTACGCCTTTAGAGTTACAGTGGCAGGGAAAATGCCTCCACGAATCACGAGTGGGCATACTTAGCTTAATCGCCATTAAACGTTGTCGACTCGAAAAAACCTTTATAGAAACATGGAAGAGACTGGTTGGTTGGGCTCTGACAGCGTCACTGAGATACCGCAAGACAATAACTCGACCTTTAATGAGACGGTCTCAGTGACGCTAGCAATGACAACCGAGGCAGCGGCGAATGCTGCGGGTATGAAGCTGTTCGTGTCGCAAGAGGTTCTCGTAACATTCGGCCTGGTCGTCAGCGCGTTCGGCGTCTTTGCCAACAGCGCGGTGCTTGCCGTGCTAATCCTTGCTCGTCGACAGTACGCCAGTAGAACGACCACGAACTGGATGAAAAAAAAACAGAATTAAGAGTTGAGAATTTCCGAACGAAAATGACGACGGACTGGGACTCCAATCGCCCGAGGTTAACGTGATCTTCTTTGCTCGTCGAGAGTTCGGAAGCAACGTCAACACACTGATTATCAACCAATGTGCTCTGGATCTCTTTGGCTGTCTCTCGGTCGCCATCCTCTGTGTCGTGATAAGCTAGGCTAGTTGTCGTATGGTCGTGCGCATGGCGCGGGTGTTGCAACCACGTGGTTGCTTAGCTCTTGTTTTTATCCTCTGTGTTGTGCTGCTCAGTCACACGTTCGTATACCGCGACAACCTAATCGTCGACGACATCGTCTGCATCTTCTTGGCAAGCGGATCCTGGTCCTCGTTCAGTCTGATGGCCGGCAAAGTCGGTCTGATTGTGATCACTCTGGAGCGCTACTTCAAGATCGTCCACGCCATCGCTCACCGCAAGTACTACCGCGACTGGATGCTTAAAGTCGCCGTCGCCTTGCCGTGGATCGGCGGAGCTTGCTTGGCTATGTTCCCAGCAATCGGCACAACCAGAGTCGTCAACGGGCGCTGCCTCAGCTTCGCCGTCTGGCCGACCGCGTCAATGTCAGAGGTGCAGATCGAGTAGTAACCTAATTTATTTAGCTATGACACTCGTGCAATTCTGGCTGATATTGACAGATTTTTTCTCTCTAAAACTGTAAGGTGAAAATTCAGACCTGTACCATAAGCACGTTTACGCCTGTAATTAATGCTGACATTCTTAGATTCTTAATGCTTATTTAACGTTAGTCAATGTATATCTATACTCCATAGGATACTACAAGTAGTCCTAACCGATCTCTACCGGTGATTGACTGACGTAGGGATACGCGATGAACAGATTCCTGTTTAACTACGCAATCCCGGTCATCGTGTTCGCCTACTGCTACGGACACATATTTCACACCATCAGACGTCAGAGCAAGGTGGTGTCGAGTCACGCGGGTCCTAGTCAAGACGTTTCCTCGTCACGTGGTCGCAACGCTGGACAGCCTCAACAGCAGCAGGCGACTGGAGGATCTTCATCAACTGGAGCTACAGCAACTGGAGGAGGAGGAAAGTTATCTCGCACCGAGATGAACGTACTGAAGACCATGATAACGATCATCGCCTGCTTCATCATCTGCGGCAGCGCCTCAAGTATCGCCGACTTTCTTCAGCGTTCAGGGGTCAGTATAATGTAAGCCGATACTAGAGCATTTTACTACATTTCAATCGTTAAAGATTAATCGTAATTCATAGACGTATTTCTTAGGGGGAGTTGGAAGTCCGGGACCCAAAATTTTTGATTAGAGTGTTTGAAGGTCCGAAGCTCAGCTATAGTGATTTCATAATATTGACCTGAATGTACCAGTATGGACATAGGCCTACGCGTAGGCCCTAAGCCTAGGCCTATCACAGGCTGAACGGTAGTTCAAGCCCTGTGTTAACGGTGACTTCTCTTTTTTATGGGAAAGCCAAAAATTCGACCCCCCCACAGAATCAAAACCCCTGATCTGATTGAGATAAAATTTCGCACGGTTGATTACGTCGGCGAGATGACCCCTCATGCAAAATTTCATGTAAATCCCTTCAAGGGGGGCTTC
>Ga0209671_1002715_pt1 | contig 16482 bp, 17 predicted proteins | sample WorMetHERISLAND2_2_FD_187401 | JGI IMG/M metagenome (GOLD analysis project Ga0209671, IMG submission 187401) | Marine gutless worms symbiont microbial communities from Max Planck institute for Marine Microbiology, Germany - Olavius geniculatus... | ecosystem: Host-associated > Annelida >...
GATCAGGGGTTTTGATTCTGTGGGGGGTCGAATTTTTGGCTTTCCCATAAGAAAGAGAAGTCGTCGTTAACACAGGGCTTGAACTACCGTTCAGCCTGTGATAAGTGTCAAATGGATTTTGATGGAATTTTTCTGCCGTTTGTTCGGATTAACTGTTTATTGGTTGTTTGCATTGCTGCAGCAAGTACCTAACTGTACTTTTACTTTTAACCAAAGGAGCAAAAAGTGGCCTTAAAAACTTATTTCAAAATGTGATCTGAGTTGAATTGTGGCAGTCACGTTCTGGATTTGATATGCTGTTGATACGTTGATTGCAGCCAGACAAAGCGGAAATCGACAACCCAGTTTTGTGATGAGCAGAAATCAGCGGATACGTCGGATGTGGAAGTAAAAGCTGAAGAACTACATGAGGGCAAGAGAACTCGCTTGGCAGAAACATCTACTACAGCACCAAGGTCCACAGAGTCGGAAGAGATTGTCACCACTACTGCAACAACTACTACTACTTATACCACTACAGCAGTGCAGGAGGCAGCTCCACCTGCACGGTGTAATCAGTGCAAGCAGTTGCTGGATGACCCTGACTTGAAGCTGTACCCTGGAGACCACTGCGATGCCGTGAGTAGCAGTAGTAGTTGTAGTTGTTGTTTTAGTAGGAGTAGGGATGTGACTAAGCAAAAAAAATATTCGTATTCGTCGAGTGCAAATAATAACTTTACTATTCGTCAAATAATGAATGCGAATGCGCATACTTATTCGGCCTCAAGAAAACTTCTTTATACCAGTGTATTTGAATAAAGCGAAACATCCAAATATTTGATATCAGTTCAGTGTTCAGTCAGATAAAGTCAGCATCGGTATCTAAGGCAAAGTTCAGTCAATCCAGTTTATTTAAGAAAATGAGACATCCAGAGTGCTTTGTTCTCTTCATTGTCAGTATTTTCTATGTAAATTCAACAAAGTTCAATCAAGTTGAATTAAATGAAATTTTTTTTTGCCAGAAACGCCCCTAACTATTTGTTGAATATCGAATAGCTGTAAAGTTGTTGAATATTCGCATGTTGTCGAATGCGAATACGAACTTCGTCACATCCCTGAGTAGGAGTAGTTGTAATAGTTGTTGTTGCTGTAGCAGTTGTAGTAGTAATCAATAAAAGCCAGCAGGTCGGTTTTAAAAATGTGTATTCAACTTCGAGAATCACTGGTTTGTTTTATGATAGTTGTTCTTTTGGTTCATGATAATTGGCACATTTTTACCTGTGGCATTGCATGTCAACGAATCTGGTGCAGCCGGCTCTAAAACTGTTAATTGAAATTATGTGCCATTGTGCCATTTGGCAGGAATGCTTTTTGCTCCAAGTAACCTTCTGTTAGACAAGGACTTTTTTTCTCTTCTTGGGATGGCGAGCTCTGACGGATATCTGGGAAATCAGATTTTACGAACCTGCTGCAAAACTCAAGATGGTGTCTGGCCATCTCCCAACTGTAGGCATGCTAGAGGTCGACCTCCCACCACCACCTGGATTCTTCAGATCTGCCGGGATACGGGAATACCGGTGACAGCTGCTCTGGAGCTGCCAGAAGACGGATTGTTCTTGTGACAAATCACAGTGGCAGGGTGCTACAGCTGAATGCTTTGCATCTTGATTATGATGATGATGATAATGATTAGTTATTGATGCTAAAAAATTCGGTAGGTAGATTTATTGTTTCTGCTGAGTTATGGAAAAATAAAAAGAGTGCCTTTTTATTTGAACACCTTGTGTAGTAATAATTTTTGTGATTTTTTTCTGTATAATGTGGGGCTGTGTTCTTTATTATTATTGCGATTAGTGATCGTAACACATAATTATGACGGAAAATACTGTTCTCTCGTGTATGTGAATTGCTAAGATGGAGGATGCTGATGGACACCAAGCTGAGTCTGTTCACTGGATGGAGAATGATCCGATGATATTAACGAAGCAATGCAACAGCAATGGCTGTTATTATCATATTGCCACCTACATACCACATTGATATTATTACAGCAGTTCTCTCAGAGTGTGTATTAATTAATGATAATTGAAGGTGGAGGAGTTTATAATGCTGACGGACCCCAAGCTGAGCCTGTTCACTGGACAAGAGGATGATATCAACGAGGCAGATGAACGACCTCAGCACAAGATCACCAGCTTCAGGTAGACTAATGGCCAGTTTCCATTAGGTGAACTAGTTGCCAACAAGTTTGCGAACAAGTTCACCAACTAGTTGCCAACTTTTGGGTTACCAACCATTGACAAACTAGTTTGCCATGATGGAAATTGGCCACCAACTGGTTGGCAAGTTGTTGGTAACCTATGCCCAAAAGATCGCATTATCACCACATGTCGTGATAAAACCAACTAATTGGCAACATGTTGGTATGTTGGTAAGCCAACATGGTTGGGCTACCAACAAGTTGGCAAAGTAGTTTGCTTAATGAAAAATGGACTTAACTGAATTTCTGACCAAAAAATAAGTATTATGCTGACCATTTATTTTTGATCTCATTTTATGTTTACACTATCTGTTGTCCATGCTTTGTTGTTAACATTGTCGGTCACAGCAATGAAGTTAATCAATGCTGGCCCGATTAGCACTTTTATAGGTGATCTTCTGCAAATGGGTAAACAATAAACCATCTTGGTATATAACCAGTAGAGGTGGGCGAATTGGCTGACAGCAAATTTGATTCAATTTGAAACAATTTTGACTTAACACAATTTGATTCAATTTACTAGTGATTCAAGCCTTTCATAGTGATTCATGAATTTTGAAATGCAGTTTGGACATCACTGAAGCTTGCTCAAAGGCACTTCGTAAATTAACATGTTTTTGCCGGCAGAAACACAACCCTGCTTATTTGTGTGCATTTTATTTCTGCAACTACTGCAGTTGTTGTTTTATTTCCACCTCCTGTTCCCCAATAGACAGCGTTATGAGATTGATTATTAGAACAGTGAACTGCCATTTTTGATACATATGCACAATTATAATTGGCAGTTCTTACAGTTTTAGGTTTCCATTGTTTTTTGTGTTTTGTGTTTCGTAAAGATTAAACTGATCACTGTAAAGGTTAAACGTTTTGTTCCCTTATTATGCGTATATGCACTTTTGCCTGCAAAGGCCATCCCCGAAATGACATATACTGTGTCAGGCGGGACGTTAAACCCTACTCACTCACTGTTTTATTTCTCACAAGAACACAACCCATGTGCATTTGATTTCAGCAGCTACTACTGCCATTGTTGTTGTTGCAGTAGTATTTGGACAAGAGCATTCACATGAGAGTTTGATTTCAACAACTACTGCTACAGTTCCTCATAACAACATCTGACTTGTTGTTGTTGTAGTTGTAGTATTTCTGACAAAAACACTGGCTTATGTGCATCAGATAAACCAGCTTTTACTACAGTTATTGTTGTTTGTGCCGATTTATCTCAGTAACGCTCGTATGAGTATGTTTGATTCCTTCAGCAACTACTACTGTGTTGTTGTTGTTGTTGTTGTAGTATTTATGACAAGAATACTCATCTGTGTGCGTTTGACTCTGGACTCATTGAGAAAAACATAGAGCTCTACTTCAGCGGATGTGTCAAACCTGTCTATGATGAAAACCCAAGACCTGAAGGTTTGCAGTGTTAGATTTCTAGATGCTGGGATCTCACGGATCTGTTGTTGTGTTAGTAAAATGTTATTAGCAGTGATAGTTTGGTTATATACAGTACTTTAGTTCAAATTCACTAGAGGAAAATCAGCTTCATTTTAGTTAACATTTGGTTATTGAAATGTCTGGATGTCAGCAAACTGTTTTCTTTGCTTTCATAACGTTGCAGAGATTTGTACTTTTATTTACTCAAAATTGTTATTGAAGTTTGATGCAGATTAAAAAGACTGAAATTATGCAACTTTTTTACTGAGCTGAGATTGAAATGCATGTTTCTGTAAGCTCAAATTTCATTACGCCGACATTCACCGGAACTTTCCCGTGGGGAAAGATGTGAACACAAATCATGAAATCGCGGATGCGAATGGTGACAAATCATGATATCGTGAAGTTTTGGTGAAAGTCGCAAACACAAATCACGAAAGTCGTGGACACAAAACCATCTCGACATGTCGAGATGTTTGCGACAAAGTCTGTGACAAGTTTGCGACAAACCTGTTTGCGTCGCTCTAACGGAATTTAGTTCATTACGATGCACGGGGAAATGTTGGCGACAAAGTTCGCAGCAGACACAAATCACGAAAGTTTGCAGCACAAATCATGACAGTCAGCATCATGATTTGTGTCGCGGACTTTCATGATTTGTGTCTGCGACTTTCCCCGCGGGGAAGTTTCAGTGAAAGTTGGCGTACCAGTAATGGAATTTGGGCTGTTTTTTTCTTTGATGTTGGCTATTACAAAGATACAGTCAACAGCGAATGAACTTATGATGTATGCTTGGACCATTTGGAAGTGACTGCCTTACAGCACCCACCTATGTGTATCCCTAACAGCATTTCAATACAGCTTAAAACATTCTATTTTTAGTCTGCATTTCTGTCGCTTACTAATGACCTACCCCAGATGCTCAATTTCAGTTTATTTGGCACACTCACCTCTAATTGTTACTTCCCAGTTCAACTCAGCTTGGCCATTCCTTCATGGGCAGATCAATTAGTACCAACAAGCACACTAGTCAGGCAGTGTAATCTGGTGTCTGGCTGAGGGCTAAAGAAATGGAGATCAGCGTTGCCCCATGGGCCTTGTGGCTTGTAAGGACTTTTCTTTTATATTATAATTGTTGATTGTTTTTTTGTACAGGCAGCATGTTGACACGTAACGTAGAATCAGTCAGTGAAATAGATGGTGTATGGCGGGATTCATACAAGTCACCAGTCGGCAATGATAGATAATTGTATTGGTGAATAATGTATTTTATGAGTTATGTATTGTGTGTTATGTTGGTTGTTAAGGAGGTATATGGACACGTAACATGGGACCAATTAATGAATGGTGGACAGCGGGATTTGATGGCGGTGAAAATGCTCTGATTGGCTTCAGTACAGGTCTGCTACATCTCTTACATACTTTCTAGTATAATTTGTCTGGTTTTGTGGCAGCTCAACAGATTTTTGATTTGCTACAGTTTGTAGGTGGTTGTTCTGTTTCATTTTTACGATGAGATTTAGCATTTGCTATGAACCGTTTCTAGTTTTTTGGAATTTTTGTGAATTCTTGTGTTTCAGTGGGTATTAAGTTAGTTTTTCCCATACATTTATAAAAATTTAAACTTTGTGCACTTGTTAGCATTTGTGGAGTACATTAGAATTGTTGCATTGTTTCCAAGCGTAATAGAGTTAACTTCTCTCATGGATTTAGAAAAAAAAAAATTTTGTGTGTTTGTTGCCAGCATTTGCGGAGTACATTCTGATGAGTCCGAGCGAATCTTACGAGCCTTTCATGGAAGTGATGATGTCGAAGATACAGCTGAGCAAGCTTGTGATTGAGTTTTTGAGCAACTCTCCCGATGCTAGCTACGAGGATCTGTTAAACCATCTACAGACTGCTCGGCCAGTCAAGGGACAGACATCCTCGTTCAGTGAGGACTCACTCCTCCGACATTCACAGTGGATTGTCGACCAGGTTAGCTTTACACTCAGAAGGCTCCTGACCCGCTTTTTAGTTTCTTGTTGTTAAATAGCTGGTGTGTTAATTTTTCATCACTCAGTCTCGTATTTCTCTGTGTTTATAGCTGGTTTTCATTGCTTTTTATTTTTCTTGCTTGTTTGCTGATTTTTGTTGTCAGTGCCAGTGGTTGCTTGGAAAGGCACGTTGTTGAAATTATGTGTTGAGCGGAATGATTTTAAACTTTGCTCACTCACTCTGGCAGTGAGGCTGATTACCTTTGCTACGGACATTATGTGATATTTGCATTTATCTGTCTGTTGGTTCATTAGCAAGATTACATAGAAACTACTCACTAATTTGGCTGAAATTTTCACTGAAGGTTAGACTTAGCGCAACATACAGGTGATGAGATTTTGGTGGTGATTTGGATCAGCATCGGAATCTAGGATGGGATCAAAAGATTCTGGCATGTAGCAGGTGCAAAAAATGTTGTACCGGTGTTAGGTTTTGTGTATTTGCCATGATTTGGCGGCACTGTTGTTGGCTGAGGGTTGAACTCTGGTTGTGCTGTGTGCAGGTGGAGAGTTTTGATGAAGCGGCAGATGACGAGGATCAGTTGCTAATTACTGTGCCTTGCATGCGCTCTTTTATCAAACTCGCCGGAGTCACTCTTGGCAAACGGTACCATTCCACTAGGGATTGCAGTCTCGAATTCCGGGATCCCGGTTTTTTTGCCAATCCCGAATCCCAGGATTGGTGGCGTCTCATTTCTGGGATTTTGGGATTCCAACAATTAGTTAAAACTGTACTTTTTCGCATGTTAAATGATACAAATAAAAATTTTAGCCGTCAGATGAATAAAGTATTTATGTGCATTGTGCACTAGGGTATTACTCTTTGTTTTGCACTGTAAGTTTGTATTTTGGCCGTCACTGTCACTTTCTACAAAATCGGATATACCTTCCGTGTGGGTGTGTACTACATCCTATGCATGAAATAAGTCCATTGGGGATACCAATACGACAACCAATCTGTAAGCCTAATCCCAAAATGGGATCCCGGGATTACAAATTTCTCAATCCCAGATCCCGGCGATTGCATTCATTACATACCACTAACTGGCAGCAGCTTTATGCGGCAAGCATGAGCTGTTGCGTTATCTTTTTAGGCTTTGGCATTTTTGTGCAGTCCGTTATTGACTCGGAGAATGACTGCTTTTTAGTAGAGTTAAATTTTTGTTGCAGTCAGGTTCCTGTGTTTGAATTTTTCATGATCATAAAGAGGGTCACAGAATGCAGCCTCACATTTAACCCAGTGTTTCGTAACATTTTATCTATCACGTGTGATTCGCAGTTGTCACGAAAAAAGGTCAAAGGTGTTGATAGCATTTTGTGTGAACCTGTCTCAGCACTATGGAGCATCACATGCCATGGAATCACTCAGTGTCGTGACTGTTACCTATGATTTAAACAAAAATGAATGTGTTTTGCCTTAACCTAGTAGACTGGTATTTGATTTATTTGCTGTTTGGCCTATTCGTGCCGTAATCACTTTTTCAGTTATCAGGAGTTGGACCCATTTTTCTTAAGCATTTGTAGCTCCAGCTGCTATTTTAAATCAGTCAGGTATACCAAGATATTTACTCTGTTTGCAGACCCATGCAGATTGTAACCATTTGATAGCGAGCCGACTGAGAATTGAAGCCACAGTTCTTGATTTTAAATCTGTCGAACTGCCAGATGCTGATCAGTCCAATAAATCAGCGAAATTATTCCTCTGTTTTCATGACCAGGAGGGCTGCAGCAAGAGGCCGTGTTCGAGGCGGTGTGAAGGTAAAGAAACCAAAGGCCACCGAGTCGCTAGCAGCGGTAACGGCTCTCGTGCAAAGCATCTTTGACAGCATGTTCCAAGGTCAGATTGACGAGAAGGGAACACAACAGAAGAAACGACGATGCGGCATCTGTGAGGTAGACACAGATTCTAGTTATTTTCCTCTAAAGCAATTTATTTCAGTGTCAGTACAGAACCTGGAAAGTTCTGAAATTAAAATTGTTCAGATTTCCAGGATTGGAAAGTCTCCAAAAAGGCATTGGTTTTGGAAAACCTTAGAGAAGTTGTGGCATTCTAAAGTAGTGGTCCTGGTAATTTACGTGCATTTGTAAAATGCAGAGAATAAAGTGATAAGAAACTATAAGGATGGCTTTAGGGTGGGCTTTGCCGTCTTGACCCACTGACCAGGGACTCTGCCTCTGGATGCCTCCTGGACCCTGCACTTGTTTACTCATGCAGTTACATTGAAAAATTGACTTTGTTTGTGCACTTTTTGACCTTGTGCAACCATGTTTGTGAATATATGTAGTGACTAACACTCGCGGTGATGGTATGATATTGTGTCCGTCTGTCTGTATTATGTGTTGTGGCTAAACGGTACATCTTATTGTAAATCGACGAAAAAGTGTCTGAAGAACCAAATAGACTTGCTTGACTGTTATTTTTGTGGTGCTTTAACGCTGTCGCTATCGGTAGCGATTTGGCTGCATGCATAATCACGTTTACAAAAACTGTAACTTATTTACTGTAAACGGAAGTATTGAAGGTATGATTAATTTTGTTACGATCTCAATATTAAATAACTAAATAACAGATAAAATTTAGCAAGTTTCATGCAGTACAATATAGTACGGTTTTTCTTTTATAGCAACTTTTGTCGCTCTCATTACTGACCGTGCCTAGCTGTAATGTTCGATGCAGATTTGTCAGCAGCCAGATTGCGGGAAATGCCGAGCTTGCATGGATATGATCAAGTTTGGTGGCTCGGGTCGTTCCAAACAGGCATGCTTGCTGAGAAGGTATTTGACCATATTTCTACTAATATCTCTTTGTTATGTTACTTCACTTGAAAATGGTGGTGTTTTGTACTGTTTATGTAACAGGTTCTGCTCTACTGTCAGTGAAATTGTTTCTGTTTCGATGAGATTTTGTGGAGTGGTCATGGGGCATTAAAGAAGGAAGCACTTGATCACATTTTAATAGTAATCTGAATTTTTGTGTGAACCGAATCATTGTCCAGAAATATTCTGTACCCTTGGGAGGTACGACGTAAACTGACATTTAGCAGTATATCTCAAGTTAAAAATGCATTTTGGTGAAATTTTATTGAAATGGTGTAACTTGGCCCAGGAATGAACCAGTCAGATTTTCATGGCGAACTGTTTTAGGACTCATATCCAGAGTTTCTGAGTCAGTACCCCAGGATTTTTCAAAGGGTATATACTTGTAGCGGTTGTAATCGCTGATTGCTTTACTTAAACTGGTTCTCTTACCTGGTTTACCTAGAGATTGTAATTGTTTACAATACTAGCAAAGTCCTTTTCTTACGGGTGGGAGTTTTCATTTCTAATGACTGAGTGTCAGTCTTTATACATTCAGGTCATTTTAATTCATCAGATGACAGCACAAAGTACTACACGCTGCGCTAAGCACTATACTGATGGCTGGTTGGTAACTCAAACCCCCTCAGGCTGCTTGCTGGGGCCAAGGTGAAGGTGCACGTACCTAAGGCCCAAGGACTCAAACGCCACAGTTGGGCTCCCCAATTATGCAACAACACTGAAGGCACCAGAGGGGTAGAACTGACGAACAGATTTTTCACGCGTTATAGTAAGATCTAGGTAGCGAAGCAAAACGAAGATACTCTCACGTACTGTCAGTTGCAGCATGTTCTTCTGATGTATTCTGCGCTTATGACCAGGTTTTCATTTTTATCGACTCCATCTTGTTTGCACCTGTGCCGATTTGTTTTGTGTTATGGATAATTGGTTTTCCCTTCACTTGTCTCCAGTAACCAACTCAGTAGCATTTCCTTTGGTCTTCCTCTTTCTTTCATGCAGCATGCTATAGAGACAATTTATGCATAGGTGTCCTAATATGGCGGTGAAGGAGGCTGACGAGGATGATTTGATGAATGATGATGATGATGATGATGATGATGCTCGGTCGACCAGCAGTCACTGCAGTGGCACAGCTGACAGGAAATCCAAGCACAAATGCAGCAGAAAACCGACTGTGAGTTATCAGCTTATCACTTATAGGCTGATCACTTGTCTGGAAAACCTGGAAATGTCGGGGAATTTTGCTGATGTCAAGGAAATGTCGGGGACTTCAGTGAAATTCGAAAATTGTCATAGTAAACATCTGATCGTGGAAAATTGCCCAAAAAAACTTTCCTAAAGATCTAATCAAAGGCTTTCTCTTATCACTCAGTTAGTGCTCTGTGCTGATTATTTTATGCTGTTTATTGATTACTTTTGTTTTAGATTCTAATATTTATGTCTGTTATATTTTAGTTAGTACTAGGGTTAGGTTACTCTAGTTGAGTACCAGTTAAAATGCTGCGAAGCGTGAGGAATTCTGTTGTGTGCAGAATGGTCACCCTCCACTTATCCTTTGTGTTTTGGCACGCTATCACAGAGTAATGCAATTGATGGTTTGTGTGATTGTGACAGGGGCAGCAGAGGGCCTAAATTTTAGTTTGTCAACGAATTTTTTTTCTGTCTGAAGATTTTTTTAAAGGAACAAAATTTGGTGTTAAGTGTCCCAATTTTGAATGAATTTAGTGGTAAAATTAAAATCTTGAGCTCCCATAATGTTCTTTGTCGGGAATTTACAGAATTTACTGTTGTTTATTGGAAAATTACAACTTTTAGTTTAATTTTGTTTAGTACCTTTACAATGTCTTTGATGTGACAGTGTCACTTTGATCCTTTTTTTAATGATGATAATATTCACACCTTCCAGCCACTGGCATTAAAGCGACAGACTTTTTGAATGCTGTGGGTGGTTGGTCAACTAATGTCACGGGAGACGCACGAGACACGTCTTTTCTTTGGCAGCATATCTCTGTTTCATTACAACATTTTAACACTATTTTCATCAGTGAGACATTTGCTGAAACCTACGATGCACCAGACCTCTAGTCGTTTCAACATCTTGTTTTTAACTTTTTTTGTTTTTAACCTGTGGGAATCTTTACAACCGAGGGTAAAAAATAATAATAACAACTTTGTGCTCCCAGTACTGTCTTAATTCACAACACTGCTGTTGTTCATGATGGCTTAGTGTAGTTGTTAACACATTGTGTCTGATCGTTGTTGCCCGCCAGATGGGCAGATCGTCTCAGTATGTAATCAGCCTCCCATTCCAACACTTGCACAATGCACTAGCCCCACATGTCTGTGGTCTTGCAGTGTAAGCTGGTGTCTGATTGAGGGCTATAGGTTAAGGTTAAAAGGTTAAATCGTCGATAGTCAACAGGCCCTCTCACGGCTCTGTGACCGATGCGAGCGGTGCTCATCTACGTTTTTAAGGCCCCGAGCCAGCAGTGTGCCACAGATGCCTCGCCTGCCGTATGGGATTACACAGTCACCCGATACAGGCGAACCCGTCTCTGCTTTATATATGGGAAGAGGGCCAGACCTCCGCATCTTACTGTCATAACCATCCCGGCAATGAAGCCGGTATCGTACCAATTTGTACTGCTTGGTTGACAGAGGCACGTGTGTGAACAACTTGCCTAAGGTTGTTACTTGGCAGTGCCGCAGTGCGGAGTCGAACCTGCGACCTGTGCGACCTCAGGATTACAAGTTTGGCACGTTACTGTTAGACTACCAAGGCTATAGGAAAGGGAGAAAAAAGGAGATCATCACTGCCATATGGGCCGAGTGGCTTGAGAAGACTGTTACATTTTGATAGTAGAAAATTGCTTTGTCACTGTCATTTATACATTTTGTCAGACTTATGTCTTCACAATTGTGTGTTTGGAGTCTACTCTGAAATATGTCATTCATGCAGTTTCACTTGTTTTTGCTATGTGGACTTGAAGATTCGTTATGGTAGTTAGTTTCTCATCTGCTATGGCTGTTATATTGTTTAGTGGTATATTTGCAGGCATGTCAAGTGGAGTGGATTGGAAATCCCATTGCTGTGGAAGGTCTGAAGAAATTCTACGAGGCAGTCAAAGTAAATGATGAACAGGTCTGTACAGATGATGTTTCTCACTAGTATATGATACGATACACTTGGTTGGCAACGCTGTCAGTTTTTTTCTTAGTATGTGTCTTCTTTTTTGAAGTTTACTAAGGCTTCTAAGAGATTGTTTTAGCCACGTGGCACATTGGGGTGAAAAAATTGTGAAATTGGTCTGTATTTAGCAAAGATATGCACAAACTACATTAGCTTGCTTTTTATTGGGTGACCGTGTACTCTGCACCATGACAGAACTGTTGCAACATTCATGGCAGAGAATTAAATGTTTACTGCTTGATTCTCGTTGTATCTTTGATCGAGATATTTTCTTTGGTTTAAATGTCTGTGTTTTTCCTGGTACTGTATCTGGGTTTTACTGACCGCCAGCAGTGTAACTTGTGCAGATCAGTGTTGGTGACCACGTGGCAGTCAAGCCTGATGACCCTTCAGTTCCTCTCTACATTGGCAAGGTCATGTTCCTCTATCAGACGACTGGAGAGAAGATCGGCAAGCACCAGAGAATGGCTCATGTCATGTGGTTCAAGTAAGTCTGCAATTTATTGGTTGTTTGAAGATTCCTAATCACTTATGTTTATGCTGATTTTCTGTGTACACTTTGCTAGCAGTAGTAATAACAGTACTCAGATTTCAGTAGTGTCATTAGGATGTCACTTCAGAAGTGCTGGCAATACGTTGCGTTATTGGTATTTTTATGTCTTCTGCTAGATTAATTTGCACAATGTCTTGTTTTGTCATTAATTTGTATTCTTAGCTTCTTTTCAAATAATGCTTCATTTATACTTACCTGTGTATTGCTTAAGCTTTGAACACGATGGTTGCATCATGGTAACTAGTTCTGTTCGATCAACGAAGTTACGCTACGCCGGGCCAGGTTAGTACTTGGATGGATGACTGTCTGCAGGCTGGCAAACCATCTCAGTAAGTAACCAGCTGGCTAGGTCGTTAGTTTTCTACATTCCATAGGATGGTGAAGAAATCAATATCAGCTTTTATGCTGAGTAGTAGTGAATGGCGATGCTGAATGTATTCACTGTACCATCAGTTTAGGTGGATCTGTTTCTCAGACTGACTGGTTTGGTCCAAATGTCGGCAGCTATCTGGCGCTTATGCTACATTTGTCGAATGAGTCGTGTGAACTCTCGCAGTCGCATTGCCATGTTGGCAGCACTGTAAACATTGTTAATAATAATAATAATACTAATAGCCACGACAGTGTTTATAGTGCTGTCTCGTAGCAAGTGCCATTGCGAGAGTTCGCCCTGGTTCATGTTGGCGAGAGCAGCATGAGTGCCAGGCAGCTGCTGACCTTTGGACCAGACCAATTGACCTTTACCTCATATCTGCCTGTAGGCAGCAGCTACAATACTACACTCGCCATCGCCATTATTGCTCAGCCCAAAAGCTGATACTCATTTTAGCATCCCATGGAGGGTAGGAGGCTGAGTCAACCCAGCTGGCTGGCTTAGCACCAAGATGGTTTACCTGCCCATAGACAGTCAACCATCACAATACTAACTGGGCCCGCTGTATAGTAACTTCGTTGGTTAGACGAAGCAGGTTACCGCTAAGCCAGACCACCAACTATTAATTCTACTACTACTTTGATGTTAGTACTGTGAATGTGTACAGTCATGGCAAAGGCACAGACACTGGGTAATTCATCTAGTAGTAGTGTGGTAGAAGTAGCAGTGGTAGTTGTAGTGGTATGTCAACATTTGACTTATATAGTGCAATATCATGAAACATCTCTGTCGCTATTCTAATAGTAGTAGTAGTGGTGGTGGTGTTGGTAGTGTCCATCACTTGTGCAGTGTATGTTTTAGTCGTGGAGCGGACACGGTGCTGGGTGAGACGTCCGACCCTCGTGAACTATTTCTGGTGGATGACTGCCAGGACACCGACATCGACTTCATTGTCAACAAAGTACAGGTACACTCGCTGAGTTCCAGCTTCATATATTATTCAGATTACAAAGTAGATTTACAGTTTTTGGTGCACTACAGCTAACTGGTAGGTCTTACGGGAAAAATTTTGGCATGAATAATTAGGCACAAACTTCATCGAGAGCAATCTCTGCTGCGTTGGAGAAAGAAATTTGGTGAACTTCTGTTTACTAACAAAAAAAGTTATAGACGCAGATGTTGACCTGCCCAAAATTGACTGTGCGCGCAATTTGGAACAACTTCAGTGTTTTGTCGTGCATGTCTACTGAACGTATCAAGACATAACAATTGGAAACAAACTTGATCGACTGCCATCTCTTACCTGTTGGAGAAAAAAATTTGATGAACTTCGGTGTACTAACAAAAAAGTTATAGATGCAGATGTTGACCTACTCAAGTTTTAAAATGTGGCGCGATTTCGGGCAGCTTCAAACTTTGACCACAAATATATCTGGAGCGGATTGACATACTGAAAATCGATAACAAACCTGATCGACTGCCATCCCTCCCGCATTGAAGCAAAAAATTTGGTGAACTTTGGTCCACTAACAAACAAGTTGCAGGCGCGGATGTTGACACACCCTAGGTCGACAATGCCCATTTTGCCTATGCTACTGCTACTGCATTTGACTTAGGGCCACGTGACTTTGTACCAGGTAGATTTCACCCCCCCCCCTGAATTAAACCCCCATCGGACTTTCGGCGCAGGGCGGCCTCACGTTGGGCTGTGCCTCATATTTCTAGTTAATCAAGTGTTCATTCAAGCACAATCTTCTTGTCACTTCTCTAATATCACTGCTTTGCATTGTTTTGCTGCATGGCAGGAAATCGTGTCCCAATATTATGGAAGCATGCCGAAGCTTACACTTTGAAGTTACACAGTGTTGTTCGGATTGTAGGTCGTGCACAGTTGTCCACCTGAGAACTGGCAGATGACTGGTGGAGACTGGGATCCCGGTGCTGATATTCCTGACGATGGTCAATCGTTCTTCTACCACAAGTGGTAGGTTATCAGCTGCATTGCGAGTGACTGATTGACTGTTTTCTCTTTATATCACCGTGATGTTATGTGGTTTTGACTGCACGGGTAGCATTTTGTTTCAGCTTAGTTTGCAGAAGTTCATAAGTCACACTTACGAAAACGTAGGGTTAAGTTTAGACTTTCGAAAGTCTCTTAGTAAAAATGCAATTTACAAAAAAAGCTGTAAGAAATATTTTCAAAAATTTATGGAAAACTTGTGCATAGCTAAACTTGTTGACTTAGGACAGACTGAGGAAGATGTTGGAAAGCTTTGCTCAAGTGAGTGGCGGTGTATTTCAGGTATGATTCTGATCGAGCTCGTTTTGAAGATCCTCCGTTTGTTGCTAAGCCAAGTGATGAGCCGGCTTTCAAGTTTTGCCCTTCGTGCATTAGGATTCATCAAGAAGAACAGGTCTGATTTAATAAGTACTCTTTGTTATTTGAATTTTTTATATTGTCCACAATGTGGCTGTCTTTTTCAGTATATTTTACTGCTCAGAATTGGAGGCACATAAACATGAAGTGAAATGATTTAGGCAGCACTTAAATGCACTTATGTTAGGAGCAGGGTTTTCAATAGCAGGCATTTAGGCCCAAGAATGCCCAATATGCCCAAGAATTTTAGCCTGTACGCCCAAATTTTAATACGTGGACGTCACTTCGTCTAAATGTAAGGGCATCTTATTATGTCTATTTGTTTATAATAAACTGCTAATTAATGTCAAAATCAGTTTTCTGTCACTCTGTGTGCAATAAATACACTGTCTCTCAGAAAAGAAAACAGTCAAAATTATTTTTGTCGTAACTTTGTGTAATTTTCACCAATTTTGATAATTTTTGGCACAAAGATGGCCAAGGTCACAGAATTACGTAAAGTAAACTCATTTACCATTTCACATAATTTATGTCTGCGCACTGTGGTGTGAAACATAGATGTTCCAAATTGTTGCATAATGCTGAGTTATTGTCCAAGTTTACACTGTAATGACTTAATTAAGCACAAAATAAATCTTAATGTAAATTATTTAGCAGATTTATAAGTTCGTATAACACCTCGCTTGCAGGTCATCAGAATTTATGTCCAAAGTGGGCCCCGCATACAAAGACAATGGCTTAGATGCAACACCACTGCCTGATAGCGAAATCAACAATCGACTGATCAAATGGCATTCACTTATCGATTAGACATTTTTAAGCTCATCAGTCAGCTATTTTGTTGTCTGCTGTTTTTACCATAAAATATTTAGTACCACAAAAGTATTAAACCATGTGGCACTCTCTGTCGAATTGATGGTGCAAAGGTAAGCAATCCAATACAAATAACCACCACGTAATGTAACAATTCGGAGCATCTGTCTTTCACATGGTAGTGCGTTGACATAAATTAGGTGAGGTGGTAAATAAGTGCATCTTACATAATTGTATTGTCTTGGCCATCTGTGTGCCAAAAATTACTAACGTTGATGGAAATTTTGACGAAGTTATGACAAAAACAATTTTGACTGTTTTTTTAGACACAGTGTATTTTTAATCCAGAAACTGTGTCTTTCGTTTTGCATAGAGTTAGAATTATTGATTATTATTATTACAATTACTGCAGATGTCGCAGCCACAGTTGGGCGATATTGTCGCGCCATCTGATGCAGTGGGGAATAGTTCGTCAGTGTTCTACTCCAGTGTCAGTCTACATGGCCATGAGTATCACGTCGGTGACTCGGCGTACTTCAGTCCTGACAGTTTCACTTTCACCGTCAAACATCCCGCAGCCACAAACAAGTCGAAACAAGAACATGCCCAAAATAAGCAGGTACTTTTATTAGGACTGGTAATTGTTGGAG
>Ga0209671_1002716_pt1 | contig 16482 bp, 9 predicted proteins | sample WorMetHERISLAND2_2_FD_187401 | JGI IMG/M metagenome (GOLD analysis project Ga0209671, IMG submission 187401) | Marine gutless worms symbiont microbial communities from Max Planck institute for Marine Microbiology, Germany - Olavius geniculatus... | ecosystem: Host-associated > Annelida >...
GGGGCGGGGGTTGCGGTGCAACTGTAAGATACGAGTTAAAACGCGCTTACTTATTTACTTTGCTTACTTAAATTTTTCGGTACGAGAGACAGTGTGTGTTCAACCGACGTCGTGATCATTCAAGCGAGCGCGCACATCCAGATGTCACGAGCGTCGTTGGATCAGCGCCGATCCGATCCGATCCGATCCGATCCGCAGGGTTGTTAGCAATACTGGCAAAAATACTCGTGAAAAAGTATTGCAATACTGATTGCAATAAATCTTTCCAAGTCAGTATTGCAATACTTTCTGCAATACTTTACTATCCGCTCCTCTCAATAAACTTGAACTTTTTTTCTAAATTTTGGGTTGACTACAGACTACGTGATAATGTGACCAGCTGAGAATTTAAACAATAAACAAGTCCTGTTGACATGTTCAGGCATTTTCATGCGATTGTATGAAAGAATGAAAAGATTATTTGCGTAATTAAACAGCGTCGTCACGATTAAGAGTGTACTGTAGTATATCAAAAAGTATTGCTTTCAAGTATTGCAATATTTCAGCACTATAAGTATTGCAATATCACATGCAATACTAAACGTGCAACTAGTATTGCAATATCTGTTGCAAAACTAAAAAGTATTGCAATACTTATTGCAATGATTGCAACACTGCTATATTAACAACCCTGGTGTTCTGCAACTTTTGTGTTCCTTGATTTCTTGATTTTTTCCCTACATTTTCCATGCAATTTTGGTTAAAATAGTTTTGTCTTTTTCAGTTTATCGACGTTCGGAGTGCAATAGTGCTTGTGTCTATACTGAAACGGTTGCGTATTGTCGCACTTATCTGTCTTCCGACACATGCGAACGCGCCCAAGCAGGCAGGTACTCGACTTACCTATTCTGGAGGGAAGAAAGGCCGAGTTGACCTTGGTGTTTGGTTATAACTTATGTATATCTAGATGGTTTTCCTGTCTGCAGGCACTTACCCATCCAAGTGGTAAGCACTTGATAGCGACCCGAACGGGAGTGAAACCCATCACGACATCTTGATCGTACATGTAAACGCAACGTCCTTGTTACGCTCTCAAGCCAGCCGCCCAGGTCTATACAGGGCTATTATACAGTGCTGCCTACGGCTATTGCTAGAATGCTATACTGCATGTCAGTGCGTCGGGTACGGTGGTAATGGCAAAGAGCGTGAGGTCAGGTGACGTTGTGGCGATTAAACAGATGGATCTACAGCGACAACCCAAGAAACAACTCATCATCACCGAGATCGAGGTCTGTAGGCCTACGTCCGAAATATTGTAAACTAGATGTCAAGCCTTGCGCAAGGCTGCGTTTTATTATTAACGCGATAACTCGTGAACGCTGCACTTAGCTTGACGAAATTCTGCACGAATGTGTATCACGCCAACTGCAGAAACTCTGTTGAGTTTCAAATGTCAAAGGTCTAGGTCACAGGAACTGATTTTCTGATACTTTACCATTGTGAGGTAGGACCATGTTGCTATTAGCTGCTGCTATGTGGTCTGTGCCTGTCCGCAATCGTTTTCACGCTAGACGAGTCAATAGCCGTAAAATAAGTTAAACAAGATAATGCTATCGAATTTTTGATGAATAAAGTTGATTAATGTTCATACAAACACGGAGTCTGTTTAATGCATTCCGACAGAAAGCTGCAAATGTTTGACAGGAAGATTTCGTGTGATCGAAAGTTCATTTTTTGCTTTTTAGTTTCTTAGTTTAGATTGGGGGATTTTTAGCGCCACATTTTGAAGTTTTGGACGATAATTTTTCGCCAAGAAGAAAATTTGCCGACAGACAAAAATTTGTGAGGGCGGGGTGCAATTTTTTCCGCCACGTTTCCGTGCCACATGATGCCTGCTTTTTGGAGTATCTGGTGGTGCGGCTGCGGTGTAAGCGTGTGTTCAGAGCGACAGAAATGCGTTGAACTTAACTGAAATGAGATGAAGCGATATAGTTTTGCTGTTTCATTTCAAGATGCGCTTCGTTCGCTGTGTACGCTATGTAAAGGTAATGCGTCGACTGCGGCACGATCATCTGGTCAACTACGTCGACAGTTTCCTTGTGAGCGGTGACCGTGAGCTCTGGGTCGTCATGGAGTACTTGGAGGGCGGGGCTTTGACCGATGTTGTCGTGGAAACGGTGCTTAGCAACGCGCAGATAGCCGCCGTCACCAAGTGCTGTCTGCAGGCGCTCGCTTTCCTTCACAGCCACGTACGTACGTGCGTTGTTAGCTCCGCCACCAAGTTAAAGGTGCGTACAGAGCGACGTGATTGAACCGAACTGACAAGGTTTAGTTTTAACGAACTGACCAATGGGCGAGGAGGGTGAGCCCATTGGTCATTGGCTGACCGTGCGCGCGCGTAGTCAGGTCGTCACCGACGTTGTTATACGGTGTCTACTGTAATGCAATAAGCTTGCTGCTTGCCCATTGGTCATTTTGTCAGAAAACTAAACCATGTCAGTTCAGTTTACTCGATCTTTCGTGCTGTATGTCTGTCTGTCTGTCAGACAGACAGCGGCGTATAGTTTTCCGGATCAAGCCGCCTAAAAGACAAAAAACAGTCTTGGTCTTGGTCTTGACGAAATTTCAAGAGAATTGATTGCGAGACAGTTTGCTAGCAATTGCTACTAAATATTGACAGCGGTTGACTGAATAGTGACAGAGTCAAATAATGATTACGCGTGTGTTATTGAAACAAGATCATCAAATGTTTAACGCATTAATGTCATTTTTAATTAACAACTTTTGTCAACGTAGATGTGACAAAGTGTGCAATGCATCAAATTGCTTGCAAATGGCGTCTAAGTCCATCGAACAGTTTAAGCAAGGTGTGCGAATGTGACAGACGACAGACAGACAGACAGAGAGACCACGTTATCGAGAAACGTGTAAAAAGATAGGCGGAGTCGCTTGCGCTGCAAGACCCGGTTCCGCCTAATAATATGGTAACAGTTACTATACTATTACTACTGTCCTCAAGTGTTATTTTACCCATATACCTAACTTTATTTATTAGGCCTAGGCCTACTGATTTCGAAGACTCGTTCATAACGCATCATGAATTTTCAATGTCACATTCGCGTTTTGCCATAACGTGTCATGTGCGATGTTAAGTTTTGCTGCATCATTTTCTGCTTTTTTCTGCTGCTGACAGGAGATAATCCACCGTGACATAAAGTCGGACAACGTGCTGCTCGGTCTGAACGGAGAGGTGAAAGTCACAGACTTTGGTTTCTGCGCTCAGATCACTGACGATCGGTCGAAACGTAACACGATGGTAGGAACACCGTACTGGATGGCACCCGAGGTCGTCTCCAGGCAAGCCAATCACCGTCTGCAATCAATTATTTGATCCGTTTTCGCGGAATGTTTTTTGCATAAAATTCAATATGTAAAAGGTAACGGTTAAGTCTGGTACTTGTAGTAGCGTTTCTTACATGAGATAGACTCGCGACCAGAAGGTCTTTACAATCTCAGAAGTAGCATCTGATTGGCATGAGCTACTGATACCGCAGCGCACTATGCGGCCATCCATTGCCCTCGTCAGCGAACAACTGGACCCGCGATTTGCAGCTAAGCTAACAGACATACCACCGTCCCAGAATGATATTGATGGATCTACACTGTGTCCCAAAAAAACGTACCACTTTGTCATTTTTTATATCTTCAACAAATATTAACCGATTTTCAGAATTCTTTCACTGGCACATACTGTAGACAATTAGCAATTACGTACACTGTAGTTGCTAAGTATCTTTCCACTCGTTCAATGTGTCGTCACATTACCATGCGAAACAACTGTTCAACAAGAAATCTGAGCTAATGCTCATGAGACGCACGAGAGCCCATAGCAGTTTATGTATGCAGATAATCTTGGTCTATCTTCATCCACTTCATCGCAATTCACTCCTTTGCAGCCATAAATCGCCAAAAAAAACCCCTATTTTTACTTTTTTAGGATTCAAGGTCAATCAAAGTCATCAATATTGACAATTTTAAGAAGCTCGTCGCTAGTGCTTGTTATGTTAAGCAGTATGTCTGTGCCTATCTGCAACCATTTTTACGTTAGGCAAGCCAGCAGTGGATAAATAATCACTTTTAAGAGGAAAACCTCTCTTTGACACCCACGTGCACAGGCCTTTGTGAATCTAGAGGGTCCAAACTTGAATTGCTGAAATCTACATTCAATGCTGAAAATTTCATATGCAGGTTGCATCGTTCAACACGCCAGATATCCAAAGAAACGGATGTAACAAAGTTTAGCATCGTACAGATCATTCACTGTATTTTTAGTCGGAGGTGTTTTTTGTTTACCAACATGCTTGGTGTCAGTCTATTATTGTTAGTTCTTGTTGCATTTAACACAGTTCACGTTTGGTGGGATATTCAACAATCACTAATTTGCTGATTGTTCACAGAATGTATTAGTGAAAAATATGAAAATCGGTTAAAATTGAGCAAAGATATGGACAGTAAACAGTGGGACGTTTTTTTGGGACACAGTGTATATTGTATATAGGAAGGACTACTCGTACAAGGTGGACGTTTGGAGTCTGGGTATAATGGTAATAGAGATGATCGACGGCGAACCACCTTATCTCAACGAGACGCCGCTGCGGGCACTGTTCCTCATAGCGTCCACAGGCAAGCCGACGGTCAAGGAGACCTCCAGACTAGACGACTGTCCGGACCTTGGCACGTTCCTTGACCACTGCCTCGAGGTTTGTCATATAGGAGATTGCTGTAGCTTTGATGTAACGGCAGAGATGTGCACGAGACCTTTTGAGGCGATACCGAGACGAGACGTTAGTGCGTCTCAAGACTGAGACTACATCCCTGTGTAATGGGATGCCTACAGAGTGACAGAAATGAAATGAAAGCCGGAGCGTGTGGCTTTTATTTCATTTTTACTCACCTTAAAGGTTAAGACTTTAAACATGCGATTGAGTGGTTGTGGATTCCATTTCTGGTTGGGTCGCTGTCAAGTGCTTACTGTGGAGAGGTAAACCGTTTCGGTATATGACCGAGACCAAGATCAACTCAGTCTTCACTTCCCCACGCTAGGTAAATCGAATACCAGCCTGTCTCGCTTAGATTGAGGCAGGGCACGTTTACAGGTATTGGGTGGCAGCTAACTTACCTTACCTTACCTTACCTCCGGGGTGGACAGGCTCTTACACCTGCCCAGCGCTGAAGCCGTATCAGTTCGTCCCAATGCGCATCCCCGAATGTAACCACAAGGTTACAGGTAGCGGCTATAAAGCCGTAGACGGCTGTGAAACCGTAAATAGACGGCTGTAAAGCCGTAAGTAGACGGCTGTAAGCCGTTGTCGGCTGTGAAGCCGAGACCAGCACAAAAGCACTGGTAACGTGTAGCAATCTGCTCTCACGGGTTTGGTCAGCTCTTAGTTAGCTCCTCACCTCCAGATTTTAGAACTCTTTCGGGTCATCGATGCAAAGCCCCACCACCACGACAAGGTGAATGACCACGGTGGGGGGCAGCTAACACTATTTGATCTCTTATGGCAGGTGACGTTTCATAACATTTTTGCACCCCTGAAAACTGCATCTCGTGACACCAAGTTTTGTGTTTTTGTTTCCTAAAAAATATTTAGGGCAACGGCGTTCCCTTCGACTACACCATTGATTAGAATGCGAAATAAACACTATAGAGCAATTAAAATTAATAAATTAACCAAACTGTTGACTTTGCTATGCAGGTGGGCTCGGAGAAAAGATGGTCGGCAGCCGCCGCTCTGGATTTGCCGTTCCTGCGCATTGCAGAGCGCGATCTGTCGTCACTGAGGCTTAACATAGAAGCCGTCAAGTCCAAGAATGATCACAAGTGAACCAAGGCAACGCCAATGCACGCAGCTGACGCAACGGATGTCATTTAGGGTTTTTTTGCACCTTTAGGTCGCAGGTACTTAGTTACACCTTTCGGGTGTACTGTAAATTGACGCTTTTAGATATGGTGCAATTTTGGTACTTACAGTGCAAGTCCACCGTTAGTTACGGGTGTATTTTATACGCCTTTAGGCTGCGGTGCATATTTGTAACCTAGGGTGTGTCATATGAGCCACCCTTTTGGGCGTAAGTGCACACCTTTCATATTTACAGTGTAACGCAGCTGACGCAACGACCGCCTCTATCTGTCGTCGCTGAGGCTGAACATCGAGGACATCCATTCCAAGCATGATTTGGTGGTAGAGGGCAGCCCTCAGTACGGTTTGCGGAAATGGGCAGAGTTCCCTCTCCTTTTCGAATGATATTTCGTCAAACAGGTGCAATACCAATTACCTGAACGCTAATTGCATATTTGCAATATAGTGCGATTAATGATATTAATCGCACTATATTCCAAATATACAGAGATAGTTTTTTGCCAGCATTCTACGCATGACACATACAGCATAATACATGTATAGGCTATATCGTTCTTTGCTGTAGTCTAGGTCCGTAATCTTTCGTTAATAATTATGTGTATTATATTGTGCAATTATGCATACGGTATTTGGAATGTAATGTGATTAATATGTTGGGATAATCCATTGTCATTATGCAACACAATGTGTTTTGTTCAACACACCATGGATATTTATTGGGACACTTGTACCTCTTCCGCTTTAGTTAGGCTTTAGCGCTGTGTTTGTCATAATTTTGTTACAGTGGTAAGTGATCAACCGCACCTCGACTTGGAAAAAAACACTAAGCTGGTCACCAAATACAGTGGACCCTCCTAGACTACCAACTGCTTTTGACGTTCATGAAAGGATTTGGCATGTCTTGCGGGGGTGGAACCCACTGAGCGCTAACTGATACAGTTTTGGTTAGTAGTAGTGTAGACCGTGCTGTGTGAGGTGTCTTTTATATTGCGACACTGTCAGTTGTATATTGCTGTACTTTCGGCTCCGGGCTATGTGTCTTCTGCGTCAAACTAGGCTGTTAAACTTGAGCTCGCATTTTTGTCTGTAGACACTGTCTTTAGAAGACAATTAAATGTTTTTAGTAGCAGAATATATTCAGCACAGTTTTTATCCACTTTGCTTGAATTTTAACGGCGTTCGGTTTTGCATTGCGTTGTTTTTGTGCAGATTTAATAGTTTTATTGTTGTTTTTTCGTGTGGCTGCTTTTTGAGGAGCGTCGATCCCTCCGGAGAGTGAGGGGGCGATTGTCCTTCATAGAAATAGACTAGGCCTACCTATATTAAATGCGCGTGAGTTATGTCAATTTGCCTCCAGATAAAATTTTATCTCTCTCCCCCTCAAAAAATAAGCAATAAATTTGGATCGACGCCGCTGCGTAATTTGGCGCTTTAAAATGTTGTTGCAGGTAGGCATTTGTTAACGTTAACCAATGTTACTTAGCGTTTGTTGTAATTTGTGTCCGTCTCACGTAGTCATTATATCTGTTACATTTAGACAGAAGTGTCGCCAGCGTAAGTCACGAGAGTGGCGAAAAGCGACGCAATTACATATCAGTAACAGTGTGATGTGGTGTTTAATAATATTATTGCAGCATTTTTAGCAAATGTGTTTAATGAATTGAAAATCGGTCAATACTTTTCAAAGGTATGGGAAAAAATTACTGAAAATTAGCATGTTTTTATGGCCCACGGTGTAAGCCTATAGGCTTACAATAAGCCTACGCGCACATGTAGTTTTGGCGTCGAAGTCGTTATAGGAGATTGTTTTTAGTTGGGAAATATTGCCCTCGGTCGTTGGCCTCGAGCAATATTCTCACAACTTCGAGGAAACAATTTCTATTGTTATATCTCAACGTAAAATACGTGCACGCGATTGGTTAAAATCGCGTCACGTGTCATTCACCAATACGCAATGTTCCCCGCGCGGGCAACATTCAAGTTAAATGTTGCCTGCGCAGTCAACATTGAGCAGCCAACATTTCAGTGAATGATCTGTATGACATAAAACTGGTGAGTCTAACACAGTCAGTCGTAGTGTCAAACGGATCATTCATCGCAATGTTGGTCTGAAGTGTTTTTTCTTATTTAGGGCCTACTTAAATGTATGATATTATTGTTGTTAATTTATTTGACATTTATATTATACAAGATAGTGTAAAGACGTATTTACGGCCTTATGGGATATGATGAGATGGGATGGGTAATAACCATTTTATGGCAAATCGTCTGCAGACGCCAGTGAAAGAATTTCGAAAATCGGTCAATAATTGGCGAAGATATGGACAAAAGTAAAGTGTCACGTTTTTATGGACCACGGTGTATATAGTGTATATAGGTTGTTCACCGTTTTAGCCGGTTTTATAATGGGACACCAACACGTTTATAACAGTGCTTATAATAATTAACGTATATTTCACAAAAAGGCCCATTCTGCCACTAACAATATCGCCGCGTCTGTTTTGCCGTGTGACGTCACAGATAATATTGTCAATTCGATTTGCTTACTGCAATATTCATAAGTTAAAATAACAACAGAAAAACATCTTGTCAGCTCGTATAAAAACTATAGTAAAATAGGCCAGTATATTTATAGTTCGTATTATGTAGCGGATACGCGAAGCAGAACAGCGATGAAGACAACCGAATTGACGTTTCTATAGCATTATTATTGTATACAAGTTGCAGCGTTTTAGAACGTTGGAAATTTTCGTCCACTTGGTCCTATACTCCACTACTTTAATTTGTTGTAAATCTGTTAGCCAACAAGTCGTCGTAGGCTGGAACAAGTTGCACAACATTTTGACATGTTAACGATGTTTTGGATTCGTTGTAGGCTTTGGATTTTTAGTGGACTTGCCAGGGGCGTCATTTAGAGGGGGCTAGGGATTCTACAGATGGATTCCCCAAGGATTTATGATTGTATTTTTTTCGCTTTAAATCATAGCTTTGAAACAATGTTACTGCTGCAAAAACAACGTTATCTAAATGGAGACGGTGAGACCTCCTAATAATTTGCTAAAATGATGCCACTGGGACTTGCTGTCAAAAGTCTATAGCTAATGGACGACCATTATCCGTTGTAAAACAAATCCAGATAAAAGTCGAAGGGCAAATCCACGACATCTTAAACGTTATATAAGTTGTGCGACGTTCCACTCACGAAATTTACAACAAATGAAAGTACTGGAGTTTGGACTTCATTCAGCGAGAATATTAAAACCACATGATTTAACAGCATGAACTAAAAGAGCTCAGTAAAGAGTCATGTAATGATGACCAGATCGATGACACCGTTTAATATGATTCAGTGACAATGAAGATTGATGCGACAGACTGATGATCATCGGCTTGGGTTCAGCTTATGCCGTTGAATGAATGATCAACGAATTGTTTGATGAAGGCGCATCGGCAGCAACAGCAGCTAATTTAACGGCAGGTAAGTACTGTAAGTTATGAGATCCGTTTACACGATGAAGCTGGCTCGACGAGTTTCATCAACGTTTGCAGTATTACATCGTTTAAACGAAGAGATAGCTAGCCAGTTCGTCGTGCGTTCGTGGAGCCATCTCGATGAATGTCATGTATCATCGTCTTATACATTGTCTCTGAATACTGGCAATGCAAAAGACAGGCAACGAGCTAAATGCATAAATATTTTTTGGGCAAATAATATTTTTGCAGACTAAAGAACATAGCATTTTTATCATGCAGTCGCAGCTGCATTCACGTTATAACTCATTAAAAATTGACTGATTTATTAGTATATTTTACTTATTTATTATTTCATTATACCACTGTCTGTATTTGCTAATCTGTTTATTTCAGACTCGTATTTTTAATTCGTTAATATATTTTGTACATACTGTATTTTATTTTATTTTATTAAGCTGAATCGCTCTTACTACATATTACTCCGTAGAGTGGTCTTGTCTGTTTGTCACATTCGTGCACCCTTCTTAAACCGTATGACGGATTTAGATGCCGTTTGGTAGTTTGGAGTGAGAATCTGTAACCTCTAGAGAAGGGGAGACGTAATTGATCGAACTTCTGAGCCGAAACATGCAACTGCAAATTACAACCAAACCGTCAGTACTATACGAGGACAGCAAAAGCGATTACGTCTTTTACCAGCTTACTTTGGTGTTTGACGCGCTACAGCTATGCTGTAGGCGTCTATGGCACGATTGTCGTCTGTCCGTCTGTCATCTGTCATGGATGTTTTGTGGCTAAACCGTGCGAGATAGAACCAGGGTTGCTATTGATCACTAATAGGAAATCGCATACGCCGTTTCACATGAGATGAAAATCATTGACCTTGGATGACCTTGAAGGTCAGTAGGTCGCTACTGCAACGGAAACTGTATAGGCTGTAACGCGTCTTTCCTAGCGACAGCTGGGTTTTTTTGTTGTGTATTTATTTATTTATTATTATTTGTTTACGCTGTTTGTCGTTGTTTGTGCGTTGGTCTGTCTGTGGCAATTTGTAGCACGATGTTGAAAGGTTCGACCAATCAATGCGCTGCTGCAGTCGTGGATGACAACAAAGAGACAAGAGTGGCGGGAAAAGAACGCCACAGTGATGACAATGATGATAGAAACGATAATGGTGAAGACGGCGATGATGATGCAGATGATGATGATGACCACAATAATGATACAACTGACCATCAGCCGACTCAGCAGCCGGACACGGTCTCTGATAAACACGTTCTTGTTGAGTGATCTTATCAAAGACTTTGTGTTCAAGGCCATTGCCGAGGACTTGAGATCAAGACCTAGACGAAAAACTTTGTCACTATGACCAAGGCTACTGTTCTTTGTCCTCAGGCGTCTCAAAGACGAAGCCAAGTCCTCTAGAGTACGTCACTGTTCTTGTTAGGCGAAATTATTTTTGCATCGCAAAGGGAAAAGCAACGGAGGGGGAGTTCTGGAGGTCAAACTCCCAGTCAAAACATGCAAAATTGCAAATTGCAGAAAAACAGTCAGTTCTATGTGCCCACATGGTGAATACAAACAAAAAGTTGGGTGGATTTGACACAGCAATCCCGTTTTTGCCAAATTACTTTGGTCTTTGTTATATAGGTGGCCGCCCTAATAGGCCGTCTGTTTCGTACGGACCCCTGATTTTAAAACAATAAGGCATAGAATGCTTAAATTGGTGTGAACGTTTTTCGTGGGAAGGGTAATTGGTGTGCCAATTTCTAGGTTTAAAAATCAAAGATCAAGGTCACTGGGGCAAGTAAATCGAGTACCTGCCTATCTGGCTGAGGTTAAGCGTTTACCTGTGTTAGGTGGCAGATCATGCTATGTGGCCGGTGAAACTCCGTGACTTTGAGATGGGTTACCATTAAGAGCTACAGACAGCATTTAACCGTTTCAGTTTTCGCTGTTAGTTAAATTCGCTCTAGCAACACCGATCTACGATTAATTTTTGCCTCGTACGAAATTAGGCCCACTTTCGACTTGTTCATGAAAAGCAGTCCGTAATTCTTTGACTGCATGATAATGTAATGAAGCGGCGTCGTAGGTTAACAAAGCAGGCGGGACCAGGGTATTTACGCCCAAACGTCCCCTATTGAAAACCCTGGGCGGGACAGAAAGTTGCGACTTTCGACAGGCTAGCAAATTTCCAACAGAAAAAATTATGGATGCTCAAAATTTTAATATTGTCCCTAAATTTCCTCCAAATTGTTTTAGTCCCAAACAAACGAAAATTTCTTGATGTAAAAAAATTTTCGGACATTTTCCCGACAGCCCAAAATATAAAAAAATAGAAGAGTGATGCAGGGTAATTGCCTCTTCTTTTTTTCTGTGCCACAACGCCACTCTATATACGGGTGCAGGTGATAGCGGCGGATGATCATGACTGGTGTCCGGTAATGTTCGCCAGTCTGCCGGAATGGCTGCGTGACAACGAACTGATAGCTAGTGGACATCGACCGCAGCTCAAAAACTTCTACTCGTGCCTACTGTCCGTCTTCAGCGTCCACAGCGAGACCGGCAACATCTGGACCCACCTCATAGGTAGTGTTGTTAAATTACCGGTAACAAACGTCGCTAGTAACTTATCGGTAATTAACGCGTATCTTACGCGTCAATTACCGGTAAGTTACCGATAACTTATCCTTAGCGAAAAAATATATTTTTATTTTACCGATAACTTGCCGGTAACTTACGAGTAACTTACGGGTAATTTACCGGTAATTTTGCTCGGGTAACTTACCTGTAACTTACCACGTTACCGGTAACTTACCGGTAAGTTACCCACGACTCACAACACTACTCATACGTGACCCAATGATATTTGACTTAAGTCAACGTTTAAGTCAAGTCAAATGAATAATTTGACTTATAGTTTAAGTCAAAATTTAAGTCAAATGATTAACAGAAGTCAAAGTCAATACTTAATGATTTGCGTTCGGAAAAGTCAAAACCAAATGAATTTTAGCCAAAAAATTAGCTATATTTATGAACTGACCGATGACAATCTCTCCACAGGCACGGCTAAGTTAGTCGCTACGCTGGAGTAGCTCTTGTCCCTTTTTCTGTTCCAGTTACAGTTACCGTGCGAAAGCTGCTTTGGCTGACGTTAGGCCTACCTGCCTGTGTCTACGATGTGTAGCTACATCTTCCCAAAACTGCCTGAAATACTATCACATTTCTCAGTGCACCCACTTCAATTATTTGACAGAGTTTCAAAGACGGCGCTGCAAAGACGGGAAAGAGAAGAAAAGATAATGCTATAGTAATTTGGTAGTTGGCGGAATTGCTGATCGATGCTGTGACCTGGTAAATCCTGAATCATTTATTCGTAATTGCATGTTTTGGCTGGGGGTTTAACCCCCAAATCTTCTCTTTCCCTGTAAGCCCGGGGACACCATCTAACGCATTGTCTCATTTGACCTCACACTGTATATACCTGCCAAATGACGTACGTCTAAATCCGTCAAACGACTCAAACGTGACGGACAGACAGACAGAGAAATGTGTCTGAAACTAGGAATAGGCGGAAATGCTTGCGCCGCAAAAGCGATTCCGCCTAAAAAGGCATAAGCAGCAGTATCTGAGCGTTTGAAAGGGCTGTCGTATCTGCAGGAACGTTGATTGTGGGAGGTTTGGCGTTCGAGCACCTGTTGAGGCCTCACAGTGAAGTGGCTTGGCAGGAGAAAGCTTGCTTCAGTCTGTTCTACGCCAGCATGGCGTCGTGTTTCGGCTATTCGTTCGTCTGTCACACGTTCAGCTGCCATTCGCTAACACTCTACAGATACCTCTGCATGTGCGTACCCCAATCTCTTTCAAGATTGAAAAAACGGGTTCCCTTTAGAAAAATCGACCAGGTCAATTTTATTGGTTTTATTGGTTCTCTGGGTTATTCTCAAAATATTCCATGTGGGCTACATGAATCCACTGTTTCTTTTGGGCGCAAGCAGCACTAGGCCTCGTAAACAGAACTAAGCCACTAATTAACTTCCAAATTCTTAATCGCACGCCAGTTCTCAAAGACAGAATTTTTATCATAAGAACTAGAAATGCGTTCTGTAGAACGAGGTATCTGTCCCATTGCCACGCTGTATAGCCTAGCAGCTGCGTATAAGAGGGTAGGTGCAAACAGGGCGCAATTATATTTCACGCGGGCCGAGTTGTTTTGTCCCAAAATTCGTTCCCATGGCACCAGGGGTTGGCAGGCGAGAAATTTAAATGATGACGCCATCGGATAATCTTGGCCCGAAAATAGGGGTGTAGGTGAAAACAACGAGCAATTATTTTTCACGGAAGCCAAGTTATAGTCAACTTTGTCCCAAAATTCGTTGCCATGGGTCGTCAGGGGAGAAATTCAAATGACACCATCGGATAGCGCGGGCCCGAAAATAGGGGGGTACGTGAAAACAGCTAGGCATTATCTTTCACGGATGCCAAGTTATAGTCAATTTTGTCCCAAAATTCCTCGCCATGGTAACGGGGGTCGACAAGGAAGAAATTTAAAACACACCATCGGATAGCCTAAGCCCGAAAATAGGGGTGTAGGTGCAAACAGCGCGCAATTATTTTTTACGGAAGCCGAGTTATAGTCATTTTTGAACCAAAATTCGTTGCCATGGCAACAAGGATCTTCAGGGGAGAAATTCAAATGACACCATCGGATAGCCCGGCCCAAAAATAAAGGCGTAGGTGCAAACAGCGCGCAATTATCTTTTACGGCGACTGAGTTATACCGCTTTGAAATCCCCATAGGCTGTAATGCAATTTTTTTAAATGTGGGGTAAAATAGGGGAAGGAGTTATCAGATTTTCATCCCAAACAAACTCGATCTTACTTTTCGGGCCCCGAATCACTGTGCAAAATTTCATCAAAATTGAATTAAATTTGCGATTGTAGGAGTGTTTGCAGACAGACTGACAAAATGACATAGGCCTAAGTGCTTTTATAATCTGTTTCATGCTATGCTGTAGCAATGGGACAGATAATAATACAATAACAGTCTTTATTAACGTTGACAATTTGGTTGATTCGTACGTTATTGTTTTCGTTTATGTTACTGTATAACAGGGGTATTTTTCGATTAAACTTGCAAAATGTTTATTTGTTTCTGTAAACGATAGTATCTTGTTGCAGTCGGTTTTAACTTGTGGATGACGAGACGATCTTCTTCGTAAATGTTTAAATATTTTAGAATGTATTTTCATTTTGTGTCTGTTAAGGGATTCTCATCCCTTGCATCCTCATCGCTTGTAAACTTTTTTGATTAAACGAACACGTGATGACGATGATAATGTTGATGACAAATGCTGGGTTTTTTTGCAGTTTCGACTACGTCGGAATAGTGATGGCAATAACGGGCTCATTAATGCCCTGGTTGTACTACGGAGCTCACTGTCGGCTTGGAACCCAAGCTGTTCATATAGCGTTCAGTCTATCGCTGGGTGTCGCATGTCTCGTCTACATTGCAGTCATGTTTGATGACTTCGTGCGTCAGCGCGGTGTCAAAGCAGGTAAGCTTATGCCGTCTAGAATTCATTGAATATAACTACAATTGCTAGCTTTTATCTGTTTTCATGAATAACCACTGTACTACTACTGCTGCTGTTACTGCTACTAGGCCTACTTGAATACGCGCAACCAGTGCTTTGTTTGTTTAGGGGACCGGAGCGTTCGTACGAGAACGCTGAAGGCCAAGGCTACGGCCGTCCCACAATACACCTAGGATAAAGTTATATGAACTTCTGTTTTCAAATGGACTTAAATCGTTGTTTATTGTAAACAATATTCACTTGATGAAAGTAATTTAAAGTGAATTTTCCAGGTCTAAGTCTATAGGTCTAGGCCAGTACGCTAAGATTTTGGCTTGAACTACCTGGCCGAAGCCAAACCTCTATAATGCCGAGGCCACGTTGACAAGGCCAGAGCTTTTAGGCCAAGGTCAAGGACTAGCATGACTGTCGTGTGCAGGTGTATTTTTGGCTCTGGGTCTGAGTTGTATCGTACCTGCCAGCCACCTGGCTTCGTTGATTGGCAGCCATGACGCGTTCACTTACCTGAGCCTCACAGGCGCCTCTTACGTGCTGGGAGCTGTCATCTACGCCACCCGTGTGCCGGAGAGACTCTGGCCTGGAACATTCGACACCTGGGTAACATAAACTACACAGCTGATGTATTTGCTAGGAGTCAGGAAGTTTTAATTTAATGCAAAATGCCAGCTGACAGATTGAAACAACTATAAACTATGTTAATTCAGAGATGACGCGAGTAAGACTTGTGATCAGAAGCGCTTTACAATCTCGCCAGTGGCAGCTGATTGGCATGACTTAATGATACCGCAGCGCACTATGCGACCAGTTATTGCCCGCGTCAGTGAACAGTTGGACCCGCGGGTTGCAGCTAGCATACATACCACCGCCCCAGTCAGCCACACTAGGCCTTCGCTCCGTAGCCCGTAAGCTACGTTTTCATTTTCTGTCCCGCTGAGGGTAGGAGGCTGAGTTGACTGTGACCTCAGCACAATTTTTCCATAACGCGTTTTAATGTTTTTCATCATCAACAATCAATACTTATTGACTTGATGTTTCATGACTCGTAGGAAAATGGGGGATTTGAGGGTCAAACCCACAGGCAAAACATGCAGTTGCAAATTGCAGTCATACTGTCAGTTCTGTGCTGTTAGCTGGCCTCAGATCTTCAGCGCGTGTCACACCTCAACGCACGTCGACGACTTCGCTCTTCGACTAGACGTTTGTCTGTTTTATTGTATGAGGCAGATAAGCACCTATTTCGTACAAGAAATTTGAGAAAAGCTCACGAAACGCGCGAAAGCCTATATCAGTTCCTATTCGCAGGTAATCTTAGTCTATCTCCATCCGTTTCGTAGTAATTCACTTTTTTGCAGCCAAAAATCGCCAATAAATCACGCTAAATCAATATTTTTAGGGTTCAAGGTAAAAAGCTCCTCATCAGTGCTTGTTATGATAAGCAGCATGGTTGTGCCTATCTGCAACCATTTACACGCTAGACAAGCACAGGGTATAAATAACCACTTTTTACA
>Ga0209671_1002717_pt1 | contig 16479 bp, 8 predicted proteins | sample WorMetHERISLAND2_2_FD_187401 | JGI IMG/M metagenome (GOLD analysis project Ga0209671, IMG submission 187401) | Marine gutless worms symbiont microbial communities from Max Planck institute for Marine Microbiology, Germany - Olavius geniculatus... | ecosystem: Host-associated > Annelida >...
TCCGGAGATATTTGCCGTCGAAGTTTGAAGCCGTCTGAAATCGTGCCAAATTTTGCATGTTTTTGGCCCCGAAATTTTTTGACGGAAAACTCCTCAAATGTTTGGACTTGCGCTATAAAATTCAGCTTACCTCCGACCACGGTGCAAATTTCGCCGCTATCGACCGACCGAGCTCGCAGATAATTTGGCGATAGAAAAAGATAAATCTCTGCGGTAAAACATAAATTCCGCTCCAAAAATATCGTTTCCGGGCGGACTAACTAAAGTCAATATTGCAAGTATAACACGAAGGACCCGCAGTCACTTTCAAGCCTCAAGGCCCGGAGAGACGATGATACGGCCCTGGTTGTAGCTGCTAGCAGCAGCAGCAGCCAGCCAGCAATTAACTTACCAGTGACGTAGATAGTGACGACAGCGAAAACAGCGAGCATCAGACGGCGTGACATCATTCTGACGTGTGGTCAGTGCAAGCAGCGCAAGTGCAGCAGCTATGAATGGATGTATGAAGTGTCAGCAAGATTTATATAACATCGAACCGCACTCACCCACTTAGACACTCAGTTGCTGCACGAACGCTTCTGTCGCCATCGCTGCAGCCGCCTGCTGCGACCGAGAATATGGCACAGCCCCTATTATCCCGGTTGACACGCTGGCAGTACCCGGATCGAATGAAGTATTTATGCCATCTGCATCTTTCTAGCGTGAACGCACTTGTTTCTGACACAAAATTAATGACACACAACTTTTTGGTTGACAGAAGTGCGGCAAACCAATAAAATGACGACAGTTAGGCCCCTGTTTCAAAATATCTGCAGACTGATAGGCCTATATGGGTTCCCCATAAAAAGTTATACCCTTCAATGTAAATCTTAAACAGAAAAACATCCCAAATGGTGGGAACGTTCGCTCTACTGCAAAACCACGAGAACCGCAACATGTTCGGACACGTGGGACAGCAACAAGTTAATCTTATGAACGCAGAGTAAGACAACTAGAACACACGTGACTCCTAATGTTTCAGCATTGAGTGTAGTGTAGTTAAGCAAGTTGGGTGGTTGATATTGTTGATGAAGCAGGCGATGTTGAAGTTGATGCCATTCGATATGACAACCAATGTAACTGCAACAATAAAGAGATATAACAGCGACAGCGTTCTGCCGTCGTGCAAGACAGGTGACTTTTTTCGCAGATACGCCGACAGAAAAGTGTCTTCGATCGACGTAGGCTTATAGCTCCGCGGGGCCGCACACAGCTCGCAAGCAGCGACAAACGAACGGGAAATTAGGCCTACCAAAGTAAGTTTATCGTTCTATAAAAAGAAAAAGAAACAACCTACGAAAAGACAAAACGAGGTGGCGTAGCATGAAAAAACCTTGCGGGGCAGCGAATGCATCATCAGTAAGCTACATTTAGGACTGAGTAGGCCTATTATGTGCGAGAGTCGCTAGCATAGCTAGCTATAGCGCGTATTAGCTATGGCAATTCTGCTCGTCTGTCTGTCCGTCTGTCACGACCCAGTACCGATTCAAGCCCAGGTGAGATAGAGACTTCGGGTTTACACCATATGATAGCATAGAGTCTCTAGTATTTCGTGACAAAATTTCACGCCACTGGGTGAACGATGGGGCGAAAGAGAAGCACCCCCTGTTGATTGCGATTTTGTGGTTTGACCGGTCACATAACCTATAGGCTATTTGACCGGCTGCCGGTCAAATAGTCAGTACAAACACTATTAAACCATAGAAAAAGAAGCAGCCTACAAAAAAGTAAGGCAACTGCGTACCCAGAGGAAACTGCGGAGAGGGCGCCCGGCAACACGCGGTGACAAAATACTGCGTGTGACAGCCGACGGAAACCTTACACGATAGGCAAAGCAGCGTACAAAGCGACAGAATTGAACTAAAATGGAAGTTGCAGCGGGCGACTATCGGCTGTTTAATGTGTTTATACAAAGTTACGTATAAATCTATACAGCGCCGTTGTAATAAATCACTAACTCATCGCCTGTTAATTATTGTGTGTATATGCAAGAGGCGGATCATGAAGGCGAGTAGTGGGAGTTTAATGCTTCCACTACTAGTCAGTTACACACATAGGCCTATTTGTCTATTTGCCGTCAGTCAACACCGGCGCTAATGACGCCCAGGCGTTAATTCACATGCTGCTGCTGCTGATTATGATGATGCTCATTTCTGTTTGCATACAGTACAGAGCTAACAAGATTATGCCTAGTGCATGAAACACAGTGACAACTGAGGCGTTAAGTTGCAGCAATGTTTACGTCACATGATCATAAAAATGCTATACACTGTGTCTCAAAAAACATCGCCGACATTTTCCATTGTAACCTTAATAAAGATTAACAAATTTTAATAATTTTTGGTATGAATATTCCCGAGACAACTGGCCATCAAATGACCATTTATTTTCCCACCTTGCTTAATGTCTGTTTCTGCACTACCTGAGGAAATCAGAACCAACAAAATATTACTTTTTCATCCAATGCGGTATGATTACTTAATCAACACAACACATAAAACACATTTTGATCACATTTCTGACTTTTTGGTTGACATTTTATCCAGTTGTCCATTTTTCAACTGCCTACAGAAAAACTGCTTGAAATGCCAGCCCATTGTGTGAACATAAGCATGGAGATGTTTTCTCTATTCATTGACAGTAGTTGATAATGTTCTGCGTTAGACCAATCCAGGCTTTACCAGTCGCTTCTTGAGTTCATAAACATTCCTGAACGTTATCTGGCAGAGACACTGCTGCATGAAAATCAAATTTTGTAATAAACTGGCTGTTGGGGCTAACAGATTTGGATAAATAAATTTTTTTTACGTTTTTTTCATTCATTTCAACACGTATTACTCTTGGTCTGCTTTCCCCAGGTGGTGCAGAAGCACACGTTAGTGTGGAGGGAACTTGAACAATGATTTAATGGCCAGTTGTATCAGAAGTATTTTTGCCAAAAATTAATGAAATCTGCCAGTATTTCTTTCAGTTACAGTTGCTTACATCAGAGATGTTTTTTCAGGTTTTCTGTGTATTTCAAGCTATATTTTGCTTGATCTGTTTTCCCTAGGTAGTGCTGAAGCATACATTGGGTGAGGTGGGAAAATGAACGGTCATTTGATGGCAAGTTGTGTCCGGAATACTAGTACCAAAAATTATCAAAATCTGATAACTGGTTTTCAAGTGACAATTGAAAATGTCGGGGATGTTTTTTTTGAGACACAATGTAGTAAGCTACCATCATGACAGCAGGTCCAACATCAGCAAATTCTATAACGTCTAGTAGCTAAAATATGTACGCAACTAATAACAAGTTTTAACTCGCATTTCTTAGCTTAACCTACCCAAACGAAAAACAATTCGCGAAAAGGCATTGACTGCTATCACTAGAATAACTGACCGTACCTTCTGTCAGCGACCTGCAAGGTCATCCAAGGTCGATGATTTCAATCTCATGTGACAAGGCGTAGGGCACTTCCTATTAGTGATTAGTAGTAAGCTTGGCCCTTTCTCTTACCGTTTCCGAGATATGGCCAGTTTTCAATTACCCCCTGCATTCAACCTCAAATTTGGAAATGTTCCCCTTGCAGTAGATCGCTGAAATTTTGCATGCCTAGGTTTAAGACACATAGCTAGTTACCTGTGCAAAAAATTTTCCTCTAAGAACTACCCGTTAGCTCGACCATTACTTAAGTACGGTTGGCTAAAAATTATAGGCCTAAGTCACACACTATTATAACAGTAATTAATTTGATTTTTAGAAAATGATATGCTGCACAATGTTTTGATCAAAAGGCAAAATACTCAAATGAAAGCAAAACCATCATGATTTATTGCACAAAGCAGTTTGATAAACTCGCATAATCTTATGTAGTAATAACATCAATGTTATCACTATGAGCTCTGAATTATAACTGATAGTTAGACAGCAAAGTAATGCTTCTGCTGTGCAAACCAGCAGACATTTTGCGGCAATTATGTGCTAACAAAAGTAAAAATCTCTAGCAGCAGAACATGCGCAACCATGCTGGAGGTTATACTGAACGCTTTGAGCACACAGTGTTACAGTATGCATGATTCCACACTTCAACACAGCCTCTCAATCTGATTGATTTCACTTCTATAACAAACCTTGAAACTATAATGAAACAAAATACACCACAAAATTTAACCTGCTGAATGCAAAAATAAATCAAACGAAATTCAGATGAGAAATGAACAACAGACTACACTCTGCCATAGCATAGGTACCCCGTTAGTCTACAGCAAACTGTCACATGTAATGCATAATAGATCCTATATCTCAAACCAAAATCAGTCACAGAAATGATGGTGTTGTCATGACTAAGCCCATCAGCCAGTGCCTATAGGTGAAGATGGGAAGACAGCAGATGCCCTAAAGATATTAGGAACTCCACCAAGTTCTCATAACCCTAGAACATATGTGATGTCACTCGAGTCGCCAACGTTTGAAAAAAAAAATAGAATAAATGTTCAGCCATCTGCTGCCCATTCCACAGTGTGGACACTTTGATCACGTCTTCAGCATGTCTACATTGCCGATCTGGCCAATAAATGCTTGGTACGAAGCCGTGGAACTTAATCTGTTCAGCCTCGGTTGGTGGATTGCTCCTGGTCGTATCTACTGGCTTAAAAGACATGATCAGCACAAACACGAGACGTAGTAATGCAGCCAACGCAAGCCCCCACAGAGACCCTGCTTACTTAAAATTAATACAATGGAGTCAATAAAGCAGCATCACTCATCCAGTGTTTAATAAATGTGTCTTATAAGTACATGTACATTTCACAATGAAAACCCAGCCAGGCTGCACCACTACACAGACTACAGCTTATAAGCCACAACTCTTCACAGCTCGGTCCTTAGACAGTCAATGGTAAAGCCGCCACAGACAGACTATCATTTTGCAAGTCTGCGTGAAGGTTCACACGCAGTCGGTGGTGGAGGTTGACCTTTACGCTCAAGGTCATCGACATACGAGAGCAGAATTTGTTGTCGTTCTTCCGGTACGCAGTTCAACACCAGATGTCGCTGGTCTCTCTGCAGACAACAACATGTGTCATCATCGTATTAATCAACAACAACAAATACACAAACATACTTTAATTTTATCATCATCATTCATTGTCATTAATGTTGTAATCGTAACTCAGCACCAACTTTCAGTAAAACCATACCATGCAACATTTACTTTAAAACAGAATTACACACAATTTTGTTCTTTTGGGGCTATTAGTGGGGTGCTCCTTCCTCTCCCTTTCACATCTGCTGCCCTGCCTTTCTGCCATTAAGTGGCCTCCTTAAATACAACTAGGTTTGGAGGAGTGCTGTAGATTCCTTCCTAAAATGCACTTGGGTACATTATGAAGGCCAGAAATCACATTCATTTATGACTGAACGACGTCTGAACATTGAAGTATATGCAAACACTTTAACGACAGGTGAATGCTTAAGTGATGACAAAGTCATTCACTCTGCTAGAAGAGGGCCTACTAACATAGTATGATTGACGCAGATGCAAACAGGCCATATTACCTCCAGTACTCGGACAATGTCATTCATGTGTTGGTCAGATTCACGAAGTAACTTGCCCGACCTGCGTACAGCAAATGCACACAATGTTTTACAAGACAGGCCAAAATCATCTGCATTTCTAAAATACACAACCCCGGTCCCAAAAGTACTAGATAAATATAATTCTTATTATTAATATTATTATGATAATCATGAAAACATTACATATTATCCAGGACAAGTGCTAAAACAACTTATAACATCAATGACAGGCATTTCTCTGGCACTTCTCAAAGGCTCAGCCATGTACTACAACTATCCGATGATGAATGCTAAACAACTGCTAAAGTGACATTGTGTAGACGCCAAATAACAATCCCAAAGCAGTGGGAGTAACAGTCAATGACTATGCTGTGCTAATAAAAAGCTATACTAGATCAAAACATCGCTTAAATCAAAAAACCCTCAAAGAAACTCGACACACACTTGTATGTGATGATCTTCGTTTCTTTTAACAGCTCGCGGTAGTCAAGCTTCGCCTGAACGACTTTTTCTTGCCGGTATTCATCAAATTCTTTTTCACGTTTCTGGATCACCAGCAGCAGCATCAAATCAATAACACATACAAGCACCAACTAGAATACAAGCAGCTATCAGAAAGCAGAGTAGTATGGCTAATAATGGCTGTCAGGAGAATACAGATCATATGTACCAGGTTCTTTCTTGCTACGCAAAAACAGAGCTAACAGATGTGCTAGAAAAACACAATACACAATAAGAAAATTTACTCCTCTTCACACTGTGGCCCTACTTGAAAACCTAGACAGGATGCACCACTATGCAGAATACAGCAGACTGTTATCAAAATGACATAAAATGCTACTGGCTGTACATTACAATTTAAAAATTCACTGGGATTATAAATCCCGATCCTGTGAATTTGGCAATGAGTAATAACACATCACTTCAACTAGCTACAGCTAACACAATGATGGGAAAGAAGGAAGTGGCATAACCAGGTATACTCAATAGAGGTATACTCAATAGATCTTGATGAGCACAGCAATCAATAGGCTTTTGGCATATGCAGGGTGGCACAAATAAAAATATCTCACCAGTAAATCTGCAAAATCTTAGCAATCATTCAGAATAATATCATTATAAAAGTTACTGTACAAAGAAAGAAGCAAATAACTAAAACAAATACAACTAATGAGTTATGGAATTTCATATGCAGGTTCATCAAAAACACCAAGATAAAGCAAGCCTACTAAGACATATGAGATGGAATAGTCCACTGCATGGTATAATAACAAAAACACAAAACCGAATGCCAACCCGATCACTGGAGGAAAATTTGGAGAATCTCGGATCATCTTTGATAAGTCGTCGAGTATCTCGCCAGCTGATTGTCATGAGATCAACAGGAGAGACAAACTCATCGATAACACGATGAAACAGCTCACGATTACGCTTCGTCAGAGCCGCTATGTGCTCCTCGAACAGGCGCTGCTTCTCGGTTTTGTCCAGCAGCTTTGTCAGTCGCCAGCGATGATCTTCATGCAACATCTTACGTGTGTCATGCCACGAGATCTCCGGGTTTTTCACCTGTAGCCAGCACAACACATAATTTATCAAATAACAACAACAAACAAAGCCTGAGGTAACTTGATAACAGATGGTACATCTGCAAACATCTTACATACGGAAATAGTAAACTGTATAGGGTCTACTGCTGCAAGCTGCATTCCTATATGTTATCTATAGTAACTATTTTGCTTTCCAAAACATTTTACAATACACTCACTTTGACTTACTGACTCTTTTTTTGTGTTTATCACAAGTTAAGATTAATTTCTGCAAAAGCAAGCCTCTGGAGTTTTCCGGCAGTAACTCTGCTTCTACATTGTTACATATATCAACAGTATCAAAGCACTGATGCATTTACAATTTGTGCATCAGAAAACTCTAAACTCGTTTTTTGTCTGCCATTGCCTCTGAGATACTATAAGTTCACATATTCATTCAATCAAAAGAAAAAGGAAGTAAGGCAGCAGTCAGTCACCATGTCAGCCATCAGAGCGCTGAAATGTTGCATGGCTTCCTCCTTGAGATGCTGTTCACGCTCGCGATCACGCTCACGCAGTGACATGGACAGTGACTGCTGGACGACCTTCTCGCGTTCACGCATGCTTGCCATCATCCGCTCCTGCTTGTCCATTGAACCCCGGTCATCACCATCACCCGTACTGCCAGCAGCATGCCACTTCACACGCACCACATACGAACGCTGCATCAGACAATAGTAGACTGCGGTACACTGCATGGCATCTCATCTTATTCAAAGCATTTTCAGCAACCCAGCCACAGTTCACATCTAACACAGTCAACGGCCACCACAGCCATCAGTGAGTAATCATGATATGTGTCCACCATAACTAAGATGGTATTTATCTTTGTTAGTAACCCTATTGGTAAATATTCCCCTGACCTTATCCTACGATCACCAAATATGACCATGGCTATGGCACTATCAGGCTATGGTGGGCCAAGCCTATCAGCCAGATGGCAGATTCTAATATCAAGCGCCTTCAAACAAACGTCACTTGTCAGTATGCTCAGCATACTGCAGTTTATTATTTAGTAGTGGCTGTAAAAGTTGCCAATGCTCATTATGCCTACATACAAAGGAATGGCCAGGCTGAATTGTAAAGAGTGGCTTTATATGACTTTATGCTAACTAACTGCTATGAGGGGCGTTCAAAAAGTTTTGCAAGCTGGTATGTTAAACTGAAAAACTGTTCAATATCGATACCCTAATAAAACGCATAGTTCTCCAGAACACCTACGAGCCTAAAGCGAATGTGATGTCATTGTAACGTGCGACGTCACAGAGCGTTAAACAGGAATGATTTGAAGTGCCAGCACAAACAGTGTAAAATTAGGCTCCCTGTTGCACAACAAATCTGCAGTCTGCAGCCGGATTTACCAATGTAAGACTCCAAGGCATGTGATTTTGTGTAAGCCCTGATGCATACGGTCATGAATTTTTCATTTTCAATTATAAACATTCAATAACTAAAATCTGTGCCGGCCGTAAATAAGAATGCTTCTATCAATTACGAAGTCACGAATAGATTTAACGTTAACGTTCTCAGAAAATGTTATTAAAAAGTTAACAGTAAGTGATATTCATCATCTTTGTGAAAGGTTAAGCAAAGTTTACAACGTATGACCTGTAGAACACTGGTGTGCGGGGGCCTGGAAGCGAGCCCTGCAGATCTCCCCCTTTATCCGGCACTGCAGTCCAGTCCCCAAGTTACATTTAACCAGCAAGTTGTTTATGACTCTGGCTTCATACAATAAGATCACCTTACATACACCACGGACCAGACCTACCGTAAGTATTATTTCATCCTAAATCTGAAAACTCTTCTTTGCGGTGTCCGCTATCCAAATGAATGACGCAAGTCTGTGGTGACAGCCTGGCTGAAGGGACAGACATAAAACGTTTTATGATGTTAGAAGTTACAACAACGCACATCTTTTTAACCTCATTCGAGTTCGAGAGACGTATGCATTTCATTGGTGTATAGATACTGAAAAGTTTTTCAGTCTAACATATCGACTTGTAAAACATTTTGAAAGCCACTCAGAAGTCGCGCACATTCATGCAGCAAAAGTTAAGGTTGTACCGGGCGAAGGTTGGCACAGAACTCGCGGAACCAATCTTCCCTCATGGCACTGCTGGCTACTGCACGACACCGCGGGTCCATCTCTACCATTGGCTGTATGTTGTCCCACGTCAGCGGCCGATCAGCAGACACGATCTCACGCAACATCTGCATGAACTCGGACTTTATCTACAACACACGCACAATGATCAGGCGATACCATCTCGCCTAACATCTGAATGAACTCTGACTATCTACAACACATATGACACGACGATGCAAGAAATGCCACAATGCCACATTGAATAACTATATAAAAACACTGAAAAATCACATCATATAGCTGGTACTGTCCTGTCCCTCAAAATCACAGGTACTGCTGCAGTCCAGTTGAGAAACGAAAATGCTCGTTCTGACTGTTTCTACCATTGCTACTATTGACATTTAGATGGGAACAACCTCCCACACCCCCAGTGAGTACTGGTACTGACAAAAAATGCTCATAAAAGTATAAGCGAGACAGCCACATACTCGTCACTAAACTGTACCATAACGTACCACATTGTATACTAAATTTCAGTAACTTTCCCTGGAGTCATACACCAAAACCCCTGTCGACTATAGTGTTCTACTCTCAGACCCCAGAAAGAAAAACAAAGCAAAAAACAACCAAAAACAAAACATAAGGCAAACAAATGAAAGGAAAGAAATAGACTTAGCCAGTTGACAACATCCAGTGACTGCTGACCCGTTCAATTTGTCCTCTGGTTTGACTCTCTTCTTGTCGTCGAACCTCGAGTATAAACTCATTGAAAAGAGTTTCTCTTTCACGCATTTTTTCAATTGCCCGAAACCGCGGGTCACGCGACGACTTTGACGCAAATTCACTGAATGTTGACCTGATGCAAAGTTTCATTCACACAGTCCATACAACTGAACTCCAATGCAACAATCCCTGCCAACATTTACTAGACAAATAAAGCATTTAACAATTACGCAAAAAAAACCAACATTTATCCCAACATTTAAATTGAAGTTTTGGAAGAACTGATAACTAACAGTGAACTATACCGGGTGGTGCAAAAAAACGTCCCGAACATTTGCATGCATTATTCAGCCATGTGGTCAAAATGAATCAGCATAAAAGCATATATGTAATGGCCAAACATTTTTGAATATATTTGGGAATTTTCGCTTAAAAAGCTTTTGTATTAGCCGTGATACAAACACAAGAGTGTCATACGCCATAAAGCAATTTTTGCAAGCGGTTCATCATTTGCGTTGCCGCTCATACGAAGGCTACGCCAAAACGTCACAGTAAGACAAATCGCTAGTCAGCTGATGAATAAAAATGTGATGAATAGGTCCTCCATTCTCCTTTGCCACCGCTGCTAGACGCTTTTCCACTGTTATGCGGCGTTGCTTAGTTCTGATTTTGCCTATCTGATGTCGTCGACATCATGCCATTTGGCTGTGATAACAGTTTGAAGATCTTTGCGGTTCGCAAATGGTCCACGCTTTCCCTTATAGACAAGTTCTCGCAAGATATCCCAAAGTGAATAATGAAGCGGATTCAAATCTGCTGAATGCGATGTTCACTTATGTGAACTAAAAAAATTGGACGGAAATTTTGAGTTGCTTTGATGCGATGTGATGGAACGCTGTCTTTACATAATTGGATTTTTACCTTGCCTTACGTCATTAAGCGGCATTCACTGGTGTCATTAGTAAAATCACTGAAATTTGTAAGTAAATAGAAGTACATATTGATCTACAAATGTGCAAAAGGAAATTTATCTCCACAAAGTATAAGCGCCGTTATAGTTGTGCAAATTTTGGGACGTTTTTTTAGCGCCACCCGGTATTACATAGAAATTGTTATGTTAATGGTTTCACATAAGCCTTTCATTAGCAATACAAAAAATTACTGAAGCAAGACACTTGGATGCCCTTACTGCTTTAAAGCATTGAAATTTTTATATTACTAGAAAATTTCAAATAAAGCCACAAACATTACAGCTCTTCTACAACTAGTACTGCCACACTGAGATACGAGAAGAAGTGAATATACAGTCAACAATAAACCCCAAAAAGTACATCTGCTACAAAAATGCATGAGAAGTGACCATTAAACAACAACACATGAGAGGAAAAAGGCAGAGGGCGACTTCATTTTTTGACTTAAGACTTTCGCTGAGCCTAAACTTCGGTATAAGTATCTATTTGAGTCAAAAAGTGAAGTGATTTCTTTGAGCGAAAACACGGTGACTAACACGGATAGTTTAGTAAATTAAAACAGTCTGGTACCAAAAATAAATGCCACCATGGCTACACAATGACGTAAGACGTTACGTAATTATGTCATTTGCATGCGCAATGCAATTAAATAAGCAAGTCCAAGCGTAACTGGTTGATTTATTTCCTGTTGGGTTTACCGGGTTTCCACCATTTTTAATTGTTTAGTTGAACTTTGGTCTAAGTACAGACTTCAGCATTCAGCTTTAGCTTTGGCTCAGCGAAAAGACTCAGCGAAAGTCTAAGTCAAAAAGTAAAGTTGCCCAGTGCCTAATGTAGACGTTTCAGTAACGACAGTAAAAAGATGAGAAAAAGTAACTTGTTACATGATCATTAGCGCTGGTTTTTGTCAATAATCAGCATGCTGTCACATACCGGCCACGAAGCTTTGCATCTGTCAGCAACTGTCTGAAATCATCCTTGCGTTGCCGCAGTTTGCGTACTTTCTCCTTACGTTCATCGTCTGCTCGCTCCTTGACGTACTGCTCATAGATCTGCTTCCGCTCCTTCGACGGCAGCAGAAGATAGCGACGATCAAACACAATCTTGTGCAGCTCCTTCTCCCAGGTTGAGAAAACCGACACCTGCATAGTCACATATACTTCTACGAATCTCAAACAGCTCTGACAGCTGTTAGTATACAGGTCAAAGTCAACATCAGGTCTTCATCCTCTTCTGCAAAGTCACTCAGCAACATTCTTCACCCTCCTGAAAGTTGGTTTCCAAACGACTCCACTTCTGACTGACAAGCCAACAAAAGCTCAGCACACAGCAAGATAATGAATAATAATGAACATGGCTAAACCAGAGAGCAGAAAGCATAAGTGCAATATGAAGTGCAATTGACCACTACAGAATTATCATAATAAAAAAATATATATGCACTCATTATTCCAAAGTTACTCCAAGTTGGGCCAACCCCAGAAGAAAACTTTTGGGAATTGTTCTGACTGCAGCACATTCACCGACCAGAGATGCCCCGTCCAATGCATGCATCTGTCCGACCACTGAAGGGTAAAACAGAAAATGATAAGAACAATACCTCTTTTTCAGCGAGCATCTCCATGAACTGTTGTACTCTGGACTCCAGTGGAATGACGGCACGTTCCCTTGACGCCTGCATCTCAGCTTCAATAGCAGCGTCCTTTCCCGCCTCGATGTGTCTCACCCCACTACCACCTCGACCCTTCCCACCACCACGCCTGTACAACAAACAGCTGTGTCACAGCTTACTGTAGTGGCTAGTGCACTGGCTGCGATCAACAACGTCACCCCTTACTTAGCTTGTGATTACTACCTGAACGGGTGACTAATTGTGAACAAGTAAACCATCAATTACACAGCTGACTCAGCCTTCCATCCACCAGGGTAAGTAAAGCGAGACTTTGGTACCAGCCAGCCTGGCCAGGTTTAAGGCAAGGCATGTTCAGTGTTCACCTGTTAGATGATGATGATGATGATGTGTGTGTGTGTGTGTGTGGCATTAGGGCATGGCTCTGAGATGGATCATGAAGAGCTGAAGACATTAGACACCTCTCTTAAAATGTGGTCACCAAAAAAAACTTTTATACTAGGAGGGGCAAAACTGCATGGTAATAGGTAGGTTCAGTAGTTGGGGTATTTTGAGATACAAGATGGTAGTATGCACTAGACGTGACGTATTCTCCCTATAGTCACTACTACATAAACTATGACTGATAACTGCCGTAAATGAATTAGGACAGAATAGAACAATAATAAAAATAAGACTGATATAAATTTACGGGAGATAAAAACAAACTCAAATAAAGCAAAAGTTTATCTCTTTCCAGTGCTTCCACGCAGAATGACTGTATATTATGAAACGATAATAAATGACAGCTTTGCTTCTGTGTAGTTTGATTATCATAACAATGTTACAAACTGAGAAATTAACTAACTTGAAGCGTTTGGCTGGTGGCTCATTATCAGTGGTCTTCTTTTCTGTAGTATCTTTCACTGCATCACATCAGCAAAACCACAATAAGTCAGTGGTCACTGGTCAACTGCTCATCCACCGTTACTGATTACAGATTATGAGCAACATTGTTGTCTTCACACAGCAACAAATACAGTTTGTAGATCAGTATATAAATAGAAACATAGTGTAAAAAGTTCCAGGCTGTGACACAGATCACAACTGAGATCTAACAAATTAACAGAGCACTAATAGCCACTTCTAGAAAAAAATGGCAAGATCTACATTAAGAGGCCCTACTGACAATAGAACAAGACTCCATCTCGTATAACTAAACAGGACATCCAGTAGGCATTAGTCACATGAGGGGGGCCTAATTAGATTAACTCATCATTTTAGCTCTCTCCCTCTCACTCCCAATCAGGGGGGCAAGTCACCGCCCCAATCCGCTCCAAGAAGTCCCAAAGACGTCGAGGATCCGTGTTAAACTTTCCTCCTGGCCAGATGTCCCACCGTGCCTGGCGTGAGCTGGATACTGTAGCACCAGGTGCTCTGCTGTCTCATCAGCGCCATTGCAGTGTGGACAGGTGGCAGAGTCCCGGCGTCCGATACGGTGCAGATATCCTGCCAGCAACGGAGAATGACCAGTGCGTAGTTGGGCCACCGTAACGCACTGGTCCATGGCCCAATTTTGTTGCCTCAACATTAGCTCAAAGCATTCTATCAGAGAAAAGCACCTATGCAGTATGCATTACGCATAAAATCACCACTTATGGCCAATTCACACCTACGACGCTGACGAAACTCAACTCAACTCAACTGTTGAGTTGCATTCGTAGGTGTAAACTCAAACTACCGACACAACTCAACCCAATTCAACTGCTCAGCCAGGCTAGCAAACAACGCATGGTTTGTGCACAACACAGCAGCATGATTTCACAATGATAATGACGTCATTGCATTGTTACATTGTAACTGTGAACTGGCCATTACCTGCCACAGCTGCTGCTGCTGCTTCCTGCTGCATCAGCCGAGGCGGAGTTTGAACCAGCTTCTTCACATCGGCTCTGTCTTCAAGTTCCTCAGGACAGTCCCAGACGGATACGTTCTGGCTAGGGTTGTAGAAGAAGACTCGCTCATCCCCCGTCCACACCACACACCTGGCACGATCGACATACGTCCATGCTGTATAATAGTCACCAGTGATTAGAAGGATGGCTCCTTTGTTACTAGGTCCTCACCACAGGGTTGGCCAAAAGCATAAAATGGGTACCCCACATCATAGTTGTTTACCTGCAAGTCTAAGGCACATTCTGAGATCATTTCATAAAACAACACTACCTATAATCACCCATCAAGTCACGCAATTAACTGATATGCCACCACAGAGCCATCTACACTGAGAGGAAAACTGCAGAAACTTAATTCATTCTCTAGGGTTAAATAACACGCAACAACTTTCAGATGTTTGTTTAATCAAAAATTTTCACTGACTTCACTCCACAATAACCTGGCTCACCAGCAAGTAACCTTTAGAAATTCTCGAAGAACACCGGTTCACAAGCTAAATAACAGCATCGAGACACTAATACAAAATGCACAGAAATGTTACCATGGTGTGCCAGGCACAGGAGTGCTAGAAACTGGCTTTGACTGGTCAACTGTTTTATCTTCCTCCGACATTTCTTCCTGTTTTGTCAAACAGTTAACAGTCAGTTAATGACATCTGACAGTTAATATCCACAGAATTAACAATTACAATCACTCTAAAAGACATTTGTGTGAGTGAGCAAAATTTTATGTCCCGCCCGACACAAAAAGGCATGGCACTATTGAACCATACAAATGAACACATTACGACTATTACAATTATTGCCATTATTATATTACCATAATCACAAACAGATGATACTGCTGAAACTTTAATAAAAAACTAAGTAATCTATGCACACTGCACTTCAATAAATATTTCTCATCTTAAATGCTAGCACTCAAACCGGAGACAAAAACAATACCTTATTACACCCATTCAAATAAAAATCATCTGGCAGTATAACTGCTCTAAACACCAAGATATGGTAACAGTAACACTACAGTAATAGCTACAACAATGTTTACGGAGCTGACAGCACGGCACTGCCAATGCGAGAGTTCACCCAGTTCATTTGTCAAATGCAGCACAAGCAGTGGATGGCCACCGAGCTTTGGACCAAGCCAATTAGCCTAAGCCTCAGATCCACCTAAACTGGCAGCTGCAGTACTACACTCACCAATGCCATTTATTGTTACTCAGCTCAAAGCTGTTACTTATTTTACCATCCCATGGAGGGTAGAAGGTTGAGTTGACCTAGCTGACTGGTTTTGACCAACATAGTTAACCTGCCCATAGACAGTCACCCATCCAAGCACTGACCAGGGGTCAACTAAACAGTAAATTCATTGACTCAACAGTCAACACAATGCGTTACCGCTATGCTATGCCATGCCACCAACCATATAGTATCCGAGACTGACCTCTTTGTCTGTGACTTCATCTTCCATCTGCACGCCATCTAGTTCTTCAGCAGCTTTACTCTCATCCACAACCAAGTCGTCCGGTTCCACGGACGCCGATCGCTCGACTTTGTTCTCGGCTGTAACGGCTTTCTGTCCATTGTCAACAAAGACAGGTCTGACCATCTCAGGAGGCTGTCGCGCTGTCAACAATGCCAATTATCTGTTAATCTATTTCACAAACCAAATGAGACTTCACGAAATGTGCACGTTCATTAGTCCTACAACATTATTATTAACTTTATAACAATGCTGACAAAGAGAAAAGCAAGACATTCAACCAAAATAAGTACTGCCAGTGCCACAACAATTACCAGTCTCAGTTTGTTGCCGTGGACCAGCCTAACCTGACTCTGGAAGGGCAGGCTTGTGTGTGTGAAATAAATACTCTAACTGGAACTTGGTGTCAGACTGCCAATCTCTATTTCTAACATCCAACATGCGTTTGACTCCCTGCTATACTG
>Ga0209671_1002720_pt1 | contig 16475 bp, 12 predicted proteins | sample WorMetHERISLAND2_2_FD_187401 | JGI IMG/M metagenome (GOLD analysis project Ga0209671, IMG submission 187401) | Marine gutless worms symbiont microbial communities from Max Planck institute for Marine Microbiology, Germany - Olavius geniculatus... | ecosystem: Host-associated > Annelida >...
GGGTAGCAACTGACAGCACCAGTTGAGACTAGCAAGCTTGTACCCGTGACATATTATGAAGTCTGCGTTACGTCACGACCAGCAAAAAATATTTAATCAACTGCCATATTTTGTTTAAATATTCTGAATTAGCATTTCTTCGGCTACAACTGGTAAAAATTTCATGTAAATTGATCATCATTTGAGTGAAATGTGAAAGAAAGAAAAATCGGTCCCTTTTTTAACGAAACACAACGTACATGCATGTATGGGTGGGTGTGTAAATGCAAGGAAGAATACACAGTTACGTGATCAGAATAACCAGCATAGCTCCAGCAGGCAGGCAGGCGTTACTAGGCAGCGCGGCGCCCTCGGTCAGATAAATGGCATTACACCAGAGCTGATCCCGGTCACGGGGCATTCAGCCTCACTGCCAGGTAGGCCCAGGCCAGCAGCCAGCGGCCTGGCCTCACAGAGCCCTCCCCACCCTCAGCAAACCATACTCTTCCCACCTCGCCTCAGTTCCCCCCTCCCATCAGACAGCAGTCTGCCCGCTGCACGGAATGCTGCCACCCCAAGCCAACAAGTTAACAAGGCCATCATCAAAGTCAGCCATACACAACGACACGATTCCACCACGAAGCAAGGACACAGCTTTAGCACCACAAGCAGCAAGATAATAAAAATACAGACATTTATGAGGCGCGCAAAGTTGAAATTTAGTGTGTATCTGATGACAAAAATAATACTGAACCAGTATTCAAACAATTAATGACCAGAGAGCACCCTTAACCCAACCGTTTTTCTTTTATGCCATACATGATCAGTGTCAATTTAAAAAAAAGAAATTTGTGCTGATGCTCACAAGATGCGCGAAAGCCTATAGCAGTTCCGTTTCAGTAGTTTAGCTGAAAATTGGAGGGTTCACGCTAAGTTAATATACAAATACCAAATTCTCTATCTGGATCGCATAATGATAGTAGCGTGGCGCTACATTGTGAATGATACTTGTATCGCAGCCCAAAATCTCCAAAAAAAACCCATAAAACCCTTTATTTTAACGTTCAAGGTCATTCAAGGTCATTGAATTCAGCACCAATCGAGAGCCAGTGTATGACTTCCTATTAGTGATCAATAGTAACCTAGGCCCTATCTCGCACCGTTACTGAGATACAGCGACTTATGGGCCAAAAAATCGCAAATTTTGCCCACCCCCTCTTATTTAGCACCCTCATTCGGGGTGACCCCCTTCGAATTTATAGAAAAACTTTACAGTTCCTGAAACTAGAGTCTTCCAGGCAGCCGATGGTGAACATTTGGTGATCCTAGCTAGCACCGTTTTTGACTGATCAACCCGTGTGACAGACAGACAGACAGAATTGTGATGGCTAGGACGCGCTGAAAGCAGCAGCTGCTTTCGCACGTAAAAACTAATATTAGACATCGATAATTCACCAACTGAATGATACTGGTCAGAAGTTCACTTAACACGCTCTAAATCACTAGCAGGAAATGGAGTTCAAGACATTCTTACAAAAGATGTGAGAAAATTTTGACCTAATCTGTCAGTTACTGAAGACTGCAGCATTTCGTTTAAACAATCTTACTTTCCAGGCTGCACAAAAGTAAGTAAACCATATAGTAAAAAAAATAAAAACAAAACAAGTTTATACAGCTCATAATATTGTAAAAACAGAGTCCCTTGACCGGGATTTTCCACTGCAGGCGTTTCACTTCATGAATTGCTCATTATCAACTTCAAAACTATCAGCAGCTGCAACTTCTACAGGGTGGGTCAAAAAACCGAACCTGTTTGAGCACTCAAAATTGTGTACAGAAGAAGTGTACAACTTGCATGTCTCAGCATTTAAATATTCTTTGCCTGATTTACACAAATCTGCCCCACCCCTAAAATTATGCTAAATTGGTAGTAACACACGAATTTAGGTTAATTTTCATTCAGCATACAGTGAAATGTCAACAATCAGTAACACATACGTTAAGTTCAGATGAAATTCGACATAAGCGATTGCCCAGCTTTTGCATTCATAACTGTCATCAGTCCTTTTAGGCAGCTGATCGATCGCTGGAGTCAAATGTGTTCAAGATCAGCTGAGCCCAGCATTTGATTAGCACACTTTTAGCTGGTCAGTTACTGAAATTTTGTGACCATGCTATTTGTTGCAATGCCCCCACACTGAATAATTCATAAATTTAAATCTGGACTTTTGGCAGTGAGTTTTAGAGTTCAATGAACTCGGGCACATGGGAGTACAGACAAATGCCTAATTTCAGGGGTAATGATGATTTATGCAAATTAAGCAAAGAATATTAAAATGATTAGCCACGCAAGTTTGGCACTTTTTGTCTACAACATTCTAAAACTTTTGACATATCACATGCCTTTCTACTGATAATCATTGCTGAGTTATCAACGCTCAAACAGGTCCATTTTTTGGTCCACCCTATATCTCCGTGTCTCAGTGAATATTCAATACACAAACACACACCAGTTGGTGAATTTCACTCACGTTCTCATGATTGAAAGAGCAGAGCATCTTCAGTTCACGATACACGCGACGACATGAAACAAGGCTTTGAAAAACATTCGGCAATTTCTTCAGAGCAATTCGCTTTCCATTCCTCGGGTCTCGCACAGACCTAAAACAAAATAAAAGCAAAGTATGTAAAACAAAGCTTGCAATGGACTGATACACGACATACTACAAATCCGCAACGAACAACAGAAAACTATGTTGATGAAACAAAAAAGCACCACTTTTCTTTCTGACATAACTCAGTCAAATAACAACAAATTTAAATAAAATTTTTAGCAAACATAGCAGAAAAAACACTAATTTAAAATAATACAACAAACGTTGGCTGGTAATCATGATGTAAGAGTAATGTGACAAGATTTTTTTACGCTCAAAAGCAGCCACTGCCATCGCAATTCTGTCTGTCCGTCCATCTGTCAGTCAAAAACATCACAACAAGCACTTGTGACAAGCTTTTTAGTTGTATTAACATCAATGATTTTAAAAGATCCTAAACTTCCAAAATAAGGGGTTTTATTGATTTTTGTGATCTTCGGCTGCAGAGCACACTCGGGGAATGAACTGCAATGAAATGGCTAGAGACAGACTGACAGTTTGCGAACAGGAACTGCTATAGGCTTTCGCACGTCTTGTGAGTATTGGCTCAGATTTCTTGTTTACAAATATTATCAACCTTCAGCAAGTCACTGATGACTCTGATTGACATGTCAGTTCATGGCCATATTGAAATCAATGGACAGTATTATCATGAAATCTCATTCGACAGAGAAACTTTCTTCAAAACATTAAACAATGTTCTCAGCCTTTTACACATTCCAGTAAAACAATGCAGTGTCGTCAATCCCAGGGGCGTGAAGGCCCTGAGGAGGGATAGCCAACCACCTGCCCCATCAAAAAAATACCGAGATGAGAGTACCTTTTCAAAATTTTATCCCTTCAAAGTTTTTACCATTTTCTGGGCTCTTCTATGCCCAGAATGCATTGGTGGCTTGAGCTCCACCCAGGACCCAGGACCCTACAGGAGAGCTTACAGCACTCCCACACCCACACGCTATTCTACTCAGCCCAAAAGCTAATAATCATTTTAGTATTTTTACCATCCCACAAAGGGCAGTAAACTGAGTCTATCTGGCTGGCTGGTTTTGTAGAAATGGTTCATCTGCCTGTAGACAGTCACCCATCAAAGTAATAACCAACCAGGCCCACCATAGAGTTACTTCATTGATTTGACTCAACACACTACCACTAAGCCAGTAATGCCACACCATGCAAATGTCACCGCTATGTAAGCAGAAATATTCTTAATTTGGGTCTCACGTTTTCAATCAACCATTCAGTGAACTCAACTACTGTCCAAAAGGTTTAGGCTACCGTCATTGAAGTCGTTAGTGGAGTCATGCAAGAATGAAATCACACGTCAACCTGAAACTACAGATGCACCTTTTTAACAGAACACTCGCATGCAAAAACCACTAATTTTACAAAGACTTGCTCTACTGTGACTTAATTTTCTCATTAAAGTGTGTTGTGTTTGTCAACATTACAGCGACTCAAACTGATTCAAACTGCACGGTATCATCACACAGGGATGTGCACGAGACCTTCTGAGCCGAGACCGAGACGAGACCCGAGACCCATGTCTCCGAGACCGAGACGTTCAAAATTTTGTCCGAGACGAGACGACTTAAAATCCAAGACGAGACCCAGAAGAGACGTTGCAGCTTCCGAGACACTGGCCGAGACCTTGAAGCTCCCGGGACTCTTGAAAGTCTTGGGAGCTTGAAAGTCTCACCGAGACGTTTTCCGTGATGTATGGGGAAACACATTGACAATAAAAAAAATTATACGAATTAACTAACTCGCACCATCGTAAGCGCTTTCTATTTGTAATATTGTGAGTTTTTGCACTTTACTTTGACATTATCACTGAATAATTAATGGCCTGCACCATAAAGGATTGCAACTGCAGTGCTGTAGACATGAGCCATTATGTTTATTGCAATTTGCAAGCAACTGAAATTACTAAACTACATTTCGCTAGGAGTATTCATTCTGACATCATGTGCTTTATCTTCATTGCGACTAGATCATTTTACGACGAAAAAAGACCGACCCAACATAATTCTGCTTTATGATAAATAAGTATTTAAATGAAAGACAAAAACACACTGTAAACGAATATTTTTAAGCTGCAAATGTCATGCTGGTTAATATCGCTCTAAATGCAGCTACAGTATGCATGGCGTGTGCCTGCACAAAATGTCTCGACGAGATGCAATGGCCCGAGACGAGACCTACTGGGCCGAGACCGAGACCTACTGCTCCGAGACAGAGACGAGACCCAAGATGCCATTGGTCCGAGACTGAGACGTTGAGGATTTTGTCCGAGACGAGACCGAAACGAGACGTTAATCTCGAGACCGTCTCGAGACCGAGATGTCTCAACCGAGACCACATCCCTGTTGTCACATGTATCGTCCGTCATCTTGCAATAATTTGCAGTATTATGGCACCGCAATACACCGAGACCTCTTCACTACTGGTATGTAAACATTGGTACTCATGATACTTATCGAGGTATCGAAGATATCGCACAAAACTACTCTCAACTTTTGAACCTTGAAACTCATCGCTGTTATATAGAAACCAATAACAAGCGTATACGCACCAGACAACTCCGAAAGCACCGCATCCTATTGGCTTCTCGATGTCATCAGGGTTGTTTGAAGTCTGCGGCTGAAAGTACGGCACGACGGCAGCGGCGGCAGGCGCCACCACGGACGACGCTTGCTGGAGCAGGGACGCAAAAGCTGCAGCGGCTGGTGGATAGTGATGGTGATGTTGACGATGCTGCTGCTGCTGCTGCTGCTGATGCTGGTGATTATGAAGTGTCCTGTGATGCTGCTGAAACACTGATCCGAACAGGTCCGGAGTGGCGCGAGCTGCTGCCGCCGGCGCCGCATACCAGGCACTACCAGAGTGCAGTCCATGCCGCCATCCTATCGGCGCCGGACGTTCGTAGCAGCCGACTGCCGTCAACATCGCCGTCACCACCCGGCGCGACGCCTGCCGACCACCGCCCGGCCGCCGCCGACCCGCCGCCGCGGCGCTCTAGACCGCGGCGATCTCGCATGCAGACGACGAGGTCGCGGACCACCAACGATGACGATGACGACCTACTACAACAAGTCCACACCGCCTGCACCGCCGCCGCCACGTCTCGCTGTCTGCCTCGCGATCGACAACGACTCCTCCCGGGCCCTATCACACATCGCCTCGACGCCGCCCCGAGCCCTACCTCCAGTCCGCTACCACTGCGGAACCCAAGAAGACGCCAGAAAACGACGTCCAATCCCGGAATTCCGACTCAAAACCTACTTCTCCGACGTCGCCTCCACTGCCACAGCCACCACCCGCACGTAGGTCAGACAACGCACCTACACTACAACACGTCCGATTATATTCTCACGTTTTTCGTTAAAACGTCCACAAATACTATACAATTTCTTATTTATAATTAACGGATATATTAATATTTTGGTACTGCGGGCAAAGATGTAGGACAATTATCTAACAAAAGGGAGATATAATGTTTGATGCATTGTGAGTTCGCAGTTGCCCGACTGCGTCCCAGCGGGCAAGCAGCCACACCTACAGGCCTGACCGACAGTCAAGCAAGCAAGGCCTTAGTGGTGTGCAGAACTGTTACTTTTCGGTAACAGTTCCAAACTGCTACTTTCGCGCCATTAACTGTTATATCGCTAAGTGGTAATGATTCCACTCTAGTTAGTCCGCTTGTATCTGTTATGCTGCTATCTGTTACCGGAGGAACTGTTTAGCGTGCTTAACGATTTCCGCGCACATAAAAGATACTGCTACAGTGGTAGCCTACGTGTAGGCCTATCTGCTGTGGAGTCGGTGGTGGTCGACGGTTGTAGCTGATGACTGATGACTAAATTGAGACTAATGTTTGTCTCTGCTGGCTGCAGCTGCCGTGACTGAATTGGGTTCTGGGTCTGTAGCACAATCCCAGCACTGTGTGGGGCTGCGGGGTGGGGTACGTAATCGGACACCGACGAGACGGATCCGTCTGCTCAGCCGAGCCAGAGACGTGGATCAGATGTTACTGACTCGTCTAAAACCGATAGTTTTAATGGAACTGTTACTTCCGAAACCGTGGAATCGTTCTTATCTGCTACCGGTCGTTAACTGTTACTTCTTAACGATTCGTTACTTTTCGCACACCACTACAAGGCCTTCACTCTGCAGTCTGTCTGTAGGTCGCCGCCAGACGTCGCACGTTCCATTAACTCTGAGTCAGTAGGCAAAGACCAATTTGCAACTGACCTCGTTAAGACCGCGTACCGTCTCACCTCTGCAATTTACTATCTGTTCATCGCGTAGTTCAGTGAAATCGACTGATAAACTGGCCAAAGTGCAGAGTCTGCAATTTAACTAAGAGAATAAGTAGAGCTGTGGAAATTAATGAGTTAACGACCAATCACACGACTAAAATAACATTTTAACGCGCGAAAGCAGCTACTGCTTTCAGCGCGTCTTATAGCCATCGCAATTCTGTCCGTCCGTCTGTCTGTCACACGGGTGGATCAGTCAAAAACGGTGCAAGATAGGATCGCCAAATCTTCACCGTCGGCTGCCTGGAAGACTACTAGTTTCAGGAACCGTAAAGCTTTTCTATAAATTCAAAGGGGGTCACCCTTATATCACCCTTATGCGATATAGGGCCTATAGGTTACTATATATTAATCACTAATAGGAAGTCGTACACCGGCTTTTGATTGACGCCGAATTGAATGACCTTGAATGCCAAAATAGGGGGTTTATGGATTTTTTCGCGATTTCGGGCTGCAACACAAGTCTATATCATTCACAAGGTGTAGCCACGGAACTATCGTCATCTGCACTTCGGCATACTGTGATAAGTGTTGTATTTTATCCCAAATTCCCGCAAATCTAACTCAAACAGCCAGTGGCGTATTTAGGATTTGGCAAAGGGGGAGGCCATGGCAAGCGCGCAGAGCGCGAGCCTATAACGGGGGTCTGGGAGCGGAGCCCCCAGCGGGGTCCAGAGGCAGAGCCCCTGGTCGGGGGGTTCGCCCCCCTGAAGCTGAAACACTTTGCTTTTTTAACGTTCAATGGAAGCGGCAAATTCGCTATTTTTTTCTGAAATTTGCTGGAAAACGGCAAAAAACGCACCTTTTCATATAAAGTCGCCTGTAAAAAATTTTCACGGTCGGGCCAAAGGGGGGGCATCGCACCATGGCCCCCCTAAATACGCCACTGCAAACAGCGATAGAACTTTTTGTTGTACGATTTCGTTGTATTGTGAGCGGAATAATTTATTATTTAGTACATTTCTGATGAACGTTCTGAACGTTACTATCATTACAGTATTTGATAAAACGGCTTGCATATCTTACAGCGTAATTTGCGACATATTTTGTTCGATGGTGCTGCCACCTCGGGAACTGGTTTACAACGCCCAGCACTAACGGGCGAAAGCAGCTACTGCTTTCATCGGCATCTTAGCCATTACAATTCTGTCCGTCCATCTGTTTGTCTGTCCGTCCGTCCGTTCGTCACACAGGTGGAACGAGATAGGGCCTAGGTTACTATTAATCACTAATAGGAAGTCGTACACTGGCTCTCGATTGGCGCCCAATTCAATGACCTTGAACACCAAAATAGGGGGTTTTATGGATTTTCTGGCGATTTTGGGCTGCGACACAAGTCTATATTATCCACAAGGTGGCGCCACGCTACTATCATTACGCGATCCAGATAGAGAATTTGGCATTTGTATATTAACTTAGCGTGAACACCCCAATTTTCAGCTAAACTACTGAACCGAAACTGCTATAGGCTTTTGTGCATCTCGTGAGCATTAGCTCAAATTTCTTGTAGTCTCTCCAGAAGACTGGGTTTTAAAAACTCAAAAGTGTGTCTCAGTGCAAATGTGAGAGCTTAGCTCAATAACATGCTACGCAAGAAAATGCATTTTCTTTGGCAATTGCCCGTTAGCTTTTAATCAAAATTAAGAATTAATTTAATTGTTAATTTATGTGAAGTTAACTAAACAATTAATCATTACTATATCTAAGAATAACCATTAACCGCTGATGCTTGAAGGAACTAGCAGTCAGTTAACTAAACACTACCAGTACCAATTACCATATTTCTCAACGAGTTAAAATAATAATATCATTCTTTCTTCTTTACAGTTCATAAATTTTAGGTAATGAGACTAGGTCCCTATGACTTTTCAAGACTTGTATAAACAATTCTAGTCGTAATAGTACTAAACAATAACTACATAATAACCAGTGGCGGTCCTAGCCCCCAATATCTGGGGGGGGCACGGCCCCATGGCAAGCGTGACAGCGTGAGCCTATAACAGGGGTCTGGGGGCAGAGCCCCCAGCGGGATACAGGGACAGGGGGTCAGGGGCAAAGCCCCGCTGAAGCTGAAGCACTTTTGGTTTTTTGACGTTAAATGGAAGCCGCACATTTACCCATTTTTCTGAAATTTGGAAGCACAAAGAAATTGGATATTTCTGCTATCTTTGCCAAAAAAAATCATGGGCCGCGAAACTGGGGGGGCTGGAGCAAAACTGGGGGCCTGTGTCCCCAAGCCCAGGCCTAAAACCGCCACTGATAATAACTGTTCTTGGTATGCCAAAGCTTTGTCATAATCGTTCTTTCTTCACTGTGTTTGCCACTGTTGCAAATTCAGTGTTCTGAATTTATTTACACAAACATTGAAGAACACCAAAATCGCAAGTTTACAGCAATTAATACAGTGAATAAAGAGGAACCAACGATGCCAGAATAACATCTAAGCAGGTAAAAATTCACAAACCATAGCGACGCAACATTCATTAAGAGTAGAAACATAGTCACAATTCCATCCAGTGCTACACCAGCAAGTATCCTTATTTACACAATTAATTATAAAAAGACAGTGCAAAGCAACACTTACATCGAAACCGGATTTCTAATAAAAAGTAATGAGCAAGACAACACACACGATTATCCATCTACCGAAATTAGTATAACGTGCAACAGAAGACCAGTTATCAATCACAAAGTTCTGCGAGAGTGAGTGAGTGAGTAGGGTTTAACGTCCCACCCGACACAGCATAGGTCATTTCGGGGATGGCCTTTCCAGGCGGAATGCACACAAACACATAATAACGGAACAGTAAGTTTAACCTTTACAAAAACACAAAATACAAATAAACAAGCTAAACCTGAAATTGTAAGAACTCCATTATATGCGTGCATATGTAATTAACATAATGGTAGTTCTAATAATCTTCCCTGTTATCCTCCAGACAGACATCAATGTGATAATGCTGTCTATTGGAGGACAGGGGGAAAAGTTCTGCAAGAAATGATAAGACACTGAGTCACGTGACTGTTACTAGTTAAAACAGATAGCACGGACATTCACAGCTATTCATAAATTTATTACTAAATTACTAATACATTTAACATCATACATGCGAATTGTTTAACTGGCTGTGAATAACACCTTAGTGACAATTTGTTCCACATTTGTTGTGTCAGCAATAATAGCAGATCAAAAACATTGTTTAATGCTTGCCCTCCAAACATCACTGCAGGCAATACCATTAATGAACAATTTCCGTACAACAATAAAAAACATTAAACTTTGACCATATTTGCATGCTTTACTCCAATTTAATAATATTTTGTTGAATATATACAATAATGAAGTCAACAAATATACACTATACAGTTATTCATACACACGCCGGTTAACAGCACTACACTGTTTCAGATACAGCAGTACCGGTACACAGATCAGAATTACTGTAAGTATAACAACAACAGCATAGTCTACCCAGCAGTGCACCTGTGTATCATGATCAGTAATTCTGGTATACTAGGAACAGTTTACTGCAAACAGAACGTTTAGCATACATCACTGCCATCATCATCATCATCAGCAGCAGCAGCAGCAACAGCTGCTATCATTAAGCAGCTTTAGAGGTTCCCTCTTATTTAAACCAGATGGTGGTTACGACTCTGTCGACTATTATGCCTCCGCCAACTAGAAAGCCAAAAAAGTGTATTTTGAGGCATATTTGACCCCATATTTGACTCTTGACTTTTTGACCCCAAAATTTGACGCATTCATCCTTGCTCCAAAGTCCGTTAGTGGTGAAAGTATGGTCAAATTCATTCAACAAATACCCAAGATATCTTTTGTTTCGGACATGCACGCACGCACTCATGGATGCATGAACATTACGTAAACACAATGCCTCCAGTGGCATTGGCGAAGGCATAAGTGATTGCGTGAGTGAGTAGGGTTTAACGTCCCGCCCGACACAGTATAGGTCATTTCGGGGACAGCCTTTGCAGGCAAAATTGCACATAACGGAACAAAAAGTTTAACCTTTATAGAAAGTTTAACCTTCATGAAACACAAAACACAAAAAACAATGGAAACCTAAAATTGTAAGAACTGCCAATTATAAGTCTGCATATGTATCGTAAATGGCAGTTCTAATAATCTTCCCTGTTTTCCTCCAGACAGTCATCAATCATCAATATCATAATGCTGTCTATTGGAGTACAACATGCAACCAGTAACTGATGAGTAGCCAGGTTAGTATCTGCAGAGAGCACAGAATGAATAATTCAAATTTCAAATGAAATACCTTTCGTTTATGATGCAGCTTATGACTGGATTTCAAACACAAGAAATTACCAAGCTAAACACCAAAATGTGCACTGGAATTATCATACGTAAAATAAGTTACACATCACGGTAAAAAGGACACTGCATAACAAACCACTTGCACTAAAACCGGGCAAGCATGAAGCTCCAACCCACTTCAAATGATCAACTTGCATCTGTATATACACAGCAAATGGTGAAACTGGCATTTATGTTTACAGGTTACAATTCTATTGCTATCACACAAGCATCTGTGTGCAAAAAGCAAGTTCACAACAAACTAGCAGATTTACGCTACCATTTCAACTGATCGATCGAATACACAAATGCCCACTTGTTTGACAAATTAGCAAAACAGGCATTAATGAAATCACACAAAATTCAAGAGAACCCTGTCAACACACTCATTAATGTACTAATATAACTGTAGAACAGTCGTAAATTTAAACAAAAAATGATTTATCATTAACTAACAAGACACATAGAGCTTTGCTAAGGGCCGGTTTCTGGATCTTTTAGTTAACTGATCAGTTAGTAAACCGTCTGTTAATTGTAACTCGCTAGTGAAGTTTGTGCGCACTTCTGAACAAAACTTTAACTGGCCGTTAGGTAATTGAATGGTAAACTATAGTTGCTTAGCAACGATGCGCACGGCGCTAATCACTTCTGCCTAGCGCAGGCAGGCATGATGAATATTAATGAGCACAAGTGCACATCAGCCAGCCAACCGGACAGCCATTTTGTCCATTCATGAATAGATTTTGCAGTACAATTTGTAGCAGCAAACGTCTTCTCGAGTGTTTTGAAGACCTTGCTATACGGTGAAATCATAATATAGTATCACATTCATCAATTAACTGCTTGCAAAATGGGACAAAAGTTGCGTTAAATACGATAACTATGATCGACGGTTAGCTAACTGGCCGATTTCGGCCAGTTAAATTTTTGGCTATTATAACCGTTGGTTAGTGCAACGGGAAACGCGAGTTATGCAAATCAGTCAGTTAACACTAACTCGACCGGCCAGTTAAGATCCAGAAACCGGCCCCAAGTCATAGCATCCCTTGGCAATAACGATTTCATCATACAACATCTACCACTACATGGGCGGGAAGCTAGTAGAATTGCTAGTATAAACACAGTTCAACAGCCAAGTTTCCAACTTACAACAGAATTTAGTCTAACATTACCACTGACAAAGATACAGCTAACATACATTTCCAAATTACCAATAATTTCCTATCAAATTTGCAAATTCAACTTACTTTCTGCTAGCTAACTTAGTGCATGTTATTAAGATATGACTAACTGTTAGAACTACACAAAAAAAGTACTCTAAACGACACTTTGAGACACAGTTAGGTCTTTTCAACTGAAACTGCAAAAACAGTTCTGCAAAACTTCCTCCAAATGCGAAACTAGACAAAACTGCATACTGTGTAAAATTGTCACAATGAATGGGTTTTCTTTGCATGTAAGCAAATAAATCAGAATAAACTGAAAGCCAGCAAAAGTTATGAACAGCAAGCCGCATCCACCAGTAGTGAAAGACCACTTCCGTTAACAACAGGCACATATCATGCATTCACAATTTCCAAAATTGTTCAATAATATATATATAGAAGTCACTTAATACAAGCATAAAAAGTAAAACATTTACACAACCAACTGCATTTACAGTGGAAAACAGCAACTACTAAAATGTCAATGGCTCAGTTTTTTGACGGAAACTGCAGTCAGCTGCAGAAGAAATTGTCCGCAGCCATACTGCATCACATATAAGTGAACAAAATAGAAACAACATGAATCTGAGAGGTCAGAACTGCGCTCCCTTCTTGCAGAGATGGAGAAACGTCATCAGTATGGACGTCTGCATCATGGCGTCGCGGGTTCCAGAAGAAAACAATTCCTCCATCGTCTGCACCTCGGGGCCCTTGACGGCCGGGCGCAGTACGGTCGGGCCAAACACCGTTGCCAGGTTCTGCAGTGACATCTTGTTTTCTGCCTCGTTCTCAGCCACGCTGAACAACACAGTACCAGTTACACGCGGGTTAAAATATTCATATACGCGGAGGCACAAAAAGTGGGAAAAACGAGTAAAGCTTTACGTTTTGTTGTTGTTTTCCCGACATACACATCTGGCAATGCCGACATGGCATGGCAAATGTCTCGACAAGATGAGGAATTTCCAATGGCTCTCACAGTAGATGAGTCCAGGGTCTCCATCTCTCCCTCATGGTATTTCACAGCCATTTTGATAATCGGGACACACCACTAGATGGCAGCTGTCATTGCCCGCACCTGCCAAACTGATAGTATATTGAGTAACTTGACAGTCTCGGCAGTGATCAGCACAGATTACTGCAGTGAACGGCTGTCAAGATGAACGCAGTGTTCAAGTGCTCTTCAGACCACGCACACCGACAGTGATCAAGGATGACCATCTCCAAAACTTGTTTAGTGCTACGTAAAGCACGTAGGTTCCACTTTTTATGTGCCATCATTTACAAACGCACTGCTTCTATCAATGTTTCTAACATGTGCGTCACTTTTTACACTTTTTTTAACGCAGATCAAATGCAAAACCCAAAAACGTGAGCTTCCATGTACTGTTATATCGAAACTTTTTACAGGTTGGATATTTCTTATTATAAAACAGTTTCACACCCAACTGATCAATTGCTCTTGTATTATTTGACAACAAATACAGCAAACATCATACTGCAGACTGTAGCTAATGATACTGGCAGTATGACTCAGTCAGTAATGTCATTGATTGCATTAACGAAGTTCATTGACATAAGGCCCAGTTAGTACTGGTGTATAGCCAGAGGCTACAAAACAAAAACCGGCACCACCGTATGAGCCTTGTGGCTCAAAAGGGACTTTACATTTACGTTTTATGTGACATACCAAATGAGATGATCCATGAGATAGACGACGGTGGAATGATTGGGCTCAGGCATCGACTCCATCAGTGACAGAAGATATTTCTCCTTCGCCTCAGGATCAGACAGACCTACACAAAGCTCAGGACAAATAACTACAGAATTTACTCACAGAGTTAAACTCTTTCCCAAGGAAAATGAAAAATACTTCATACAACAATTTTCTGGTATCCAAGAAATGGCAGCACCATTTGCCATGCCGTGCAATGATAAAAATTCCGATTCTGATCTGGATCACCATTAAAATCTAATCATCACTAAGTTGGGTCGAGTCTAACCATCCATGAAAATTTCAGCCAAATCCACCTTTAACTTTTTTTTGATCATGCTAACAAATGCACGGATAAATATCTAAACACCCGGTATCAAATAACCTCCGCCGGCCTTAGCAAATGTAAAAAAATATATGCTACTATACTGATTCGGTCATAATTTTGTTAACACACAAGAATGTAAAGTAAACTGTACCCATGCCCGTGACGAGATTGGGATAGAGAGCATCGGTGAACAGAGATTCCGGCAGTTCACGCAGATACAGCTTGAGCAGGCCGGTAATGACGTGAATGTCACTGTCCTTTGCCAGCTGTGTTGCCACTTTACCATCTGACACATCATTATCATCATCATCACTATCATCATCAGCACTGTAATGTTTACTACCCCAGTACCGGTACTGCAGAATGTCAGCACTGCATATCAGTGTGGCTAACTTCAAAAAAACATCAGACGTGTTCTGTGCTACACCAGAAACCAGCAAAAATGTAACGGCATCCGATGCTAGCACTTAAAAATGCAAAAAAAAATCAATTTACCCAATTTCTGGCAAGTGTCTACCACTCATGCAGCAACATTATAATTTTGTCACAGAAAAAAATACATCTCAATGCAAAAAAATGTGTCAGTGGCTACACGTATGAAAACTACAGTTCAAATTCATTAGCAGTAAGCACAACGCTGCTTGGTGTCAAAAAATAGAGGCAGAAAGTTGCAATTTTCCGAGACAGTTAAAAACTTATAGCAGAAATCACATGAGTACTCAAAATTTCAATTTTCCGCACAAATTCTCCCAAAATTGTGGATTTCCATCTACAAATTTTTGCATTTTTGGAAAGAAAAATTTCAGACAGGCTAACATTAAATGAGACAATCACCACCTAATCAATTGATATAAAAAAAATTGGATAACACAGCCATCATACTTTTCTCAAATGCTTTCTTCAGTCGTTGAATTTCACCTGAGACGCCAGATATACGATAGACTCCGACTTCACACATACCTGCATTCACACAACGATGAATGAGCACAAATGATTGTGCCAAAAATTGGCACAATACAGATTATTTTGAGAACGAGTCTTTTCATACAATCACTTGCATTTGAAATGACAACAAAAGGACAGTAAAAGTATCAAACTTACAACAAAAACGAAATAAATCATAAAACTATGTAGACACGTAGACTAGCATAATAATAACCTAACACAGGATTCACATACGTACAGGGTGGGCCAAAAAAATGTGCCACTTTACTATTGTCCATATCTTCTCCAATTATTGACTGATTTTCAAAATTCTTTCACTGGCACACTCTGCAGACAATTTGCGATAATGTGACTTTATAGATCCCACCACACCGTAAATGCGTTTCTATGCTACCTTGTGAAATATCAATGAAATATGCATACATAACAATAATAACAAATAAACATTTTGGTAAAATTGAAAACAAAACACTTCAGACCAACATTGCAGTGAATAGTTTGTATGACACAGTCTAGTGTCATACGAATCATTCATCACAATATTGGTCTGAAGTAGTGTTGTGTGATACCTTCGATACCTTGATACGTATTGTGAGTACTGACGTTTCGATACCAGTATAGAAGAGGTCTTGATATATTGCGATATATCGTGGAGCCACGATACCGCCAAGTATCGTGAACATGATGATACTTGTTCCAATACCATGCAATCGCTCTATTGTCGACAACTGAAGACTGCGTGACAGCAATGAAAATAGAACGTCACATCAAAACCATTTTTCTAATTTAGTAATATGTTTGCAGTTTGCACATGCGTTGACAAGTGTTTTGTCAAAAAAGCGCATCTCTAGTTCATTGTGACTGACGTTAGCTCAATTCAGAGATGATCAGTTCCGCTGTCAAACATATAGGCCTACCCGGTAGTAAATACATATTTTTAAGTGACAGCGGCAATGGCAGATCTAGGCTTCAGCCAAGGAGGGGGGCGGAATATCCCC
>Ga0209671_1002721_pt1 | contig 16475 bp, 10 predicted proteins | sample WorMetHERISLAND2_2_FD_187401 | JGI IMG/M metagenome (GOLD analysis project Ga0209671, IMG submission 187401) | Marine gutless worms symbiont microbial communities from Max Planck institute for Marine Microbiology, Germany - Olavius geniculatus... | ecosystem: Host-associated > Annelida >...
TCTTATAGCTACGTGAAAACTAAGTTGAGTTGTCCTGTCCACTAATTATCTTCGTCGCTGTCATAATTTTGTTTCGTTTCGCTCATGTGATTTTTACTGAGATAAATGTTGACAAAATAATAAACGCGTTTACAAAAATTTTTTGCAAACGTTCTAAACGTTTATCACATCTAGATGCACGTACAAAGGTTCTGTTGAAAGTTCTGCTCGTGAGTCCGGTTCCGTTGAATGTGATGCGGCCCGATCCACGGTCAACGGTGAAACGTCCGCTGGTAGACACAATCTTGTCATCGACCAGAAAGTAGTAATGGACTTGGGTGACGTTCGGTCGTGGTATGTAGCGGCCTTCGACCCGCGTTATGTAGACGTTAGGGCGAAACTGATAGTCACAATTACAGCAACAATTGTATCAATAACATGAGACGATTTATCAGTTGACCTGTGTCCGATAAAAAAACTGACCCCCTGAACGTCATGCAATAAAAATGTCAAATTTAAACGAATTTAAACAGTGTTACGTACACTTAATCCCCAATAAATTCTTGTGAAGCGACTGCCAAATTTCGTTGAAAAATATTATTTCTTACCAAAATTATTAATTGTTAAATATCGATACAAAATATCTTCGTTATTAATATGGTGTTACAAAAGTAAACCCGTTTGTTCATTTGCGTAACTTAAACAAGCAACATCTGATTCTGGCAAAATTTTTCGTCAACAATGCATCATCTATTGGCAAACAAAGTGCCAAATTTCAATTAAATTTATTTACGCAAACAATAGTTACAGCGACTTTTGTGAGGTCGCCTCAAAGCGTGAAGTGTCCAGTATTAGGCAACCGTTTAATCCTGACAGTGCCCACAGCTTGCTGGGAAATTCCGTGATAAACTTTTTAGCAGCATACCCTTTCTTTTGCCTCAACAGTTTAATTAAAACACGATCGTCTGCAGAAAACAGAAAGGCGGAAAGCTTTCTCGGCCACATTACCAGAAAAGCCTTTTCCTCTTTTTTCTTTCTTTCTTCCCTTCTTTTCCTCTGCCTTTTCCTTCTTTTCCCTTAGAAATAAGCCCCTCGAATTCAGCTAGGGGATCTGAAAAGCGACGTAAGCTTCCTCAGCGGGGCCTGGGGGATAATATCACTTTATCCAGACGTTCTTCTAGACTACTGCGTTATGCAAGTTACGATAGTAGCTGATCGTACGTCGTCGACAGAGAACTGCATGCCGTCTCTGCCAGGTCGAATGATGAAAGGTTTGTTGTTGTCTGCTGAGCGGTTGTAGATGCGAATAGCGACTATCGTGGAAGCGATGCGTCCGCTTGCCTCAGCAGTCACGTTGACCAGGTACGACGTGTTGCGGCTGAAGCCAGTCAGCAAGCGCGTCGTCGTTATAGCACCAGTCGACGTATCGATCGCAAACAAATCTGACACGCCACAGTTTACTATTACTATTATTATGGGGCCGTCCTTCCTAGAAGGAGGCCCCATCACGTATCGATCCTGTCCGTCTGTCCCGTGCCTACTTCTTTTTACGTATCCTTTTAGGTACGTGAGCCTTAACTCGTACGGAAAACGAAATTCCCATAGTAACTGCAAGGACGGCCCCATAACGGGCGGCCCCTCAACGGCCGCACCTTCTTGTTAGCAGCGCACTGAGCGCAAGCGATTCCGCCTATCGCTACACTTTTCTTTGTCTGTCTGTCTGTATGTCTGTCTTTCTTCACATTCGTGCACCCTGCTTAAGCTGTTCAACGGATTTAGATGCCATTTGGTAATTGCACTTGTGGGGTCCAAAGACACACTGTGTTAGATAAGGTCCCTGACTCCTAAGAGAAGAAGAGATCTGGGGTCGAAATCCCAGCTAAAACACGTAATTTCCTGTTTTGTGCTGCCACCTGGCGAATACAAATTACGAGTTCTTCCGTTTTTGCCAAATTACTTTGGTCTTCTTAATACTGTTATTTTACACCTGCAAGCACATGCAAGCAAAAAGCACAAAGTATAAAACCAACTCTTCGAAAATGTTGGTCTTTTAGAGTATTTAAACGTTCTACAGAAATATGATGTTTTTAAAAGAAAAATTCACATAGGTTTTGTGAATTAAGCTATAGGCCTATGCGTTCACTTCTTTTATCTTCGTGCTAATTAGTTCACATTTCAATTTTTTTTGTTTTTACAGTCTTAGCAGCACGTTATATTTGGCTTTCTTATCTGGGAAAAGATATAAGCGGTTTCTGCGCGGTCGTTCTAGCCGTGTCAATGTTACACTGTGATGTTATTTTTGCCAGCGAATTAAATGACGATGACGAAGTGGAATGAAAACGCAGAGTAACGAAACGTAACGTAACGTAACGTACACGTTTCGTTGTCCGGTACAATTCGGTAAGTAATATTATTCGTGCTTCCCGTCTGCTGGTCGTATGCTAACACGGAATTGATCGTGTAGTCGACAGGCACATCGTTGACAGTCGAGAAACTGTACGGAGCTCCAATGAACACAATACCGCGACCCTCCGAATCAAGCACCGTTATCCTTACCTGCAGAAACACTACCGACGGGTAGTCTCAATCAATCAAACAATGAAGTTTATATCGGTTAGCTCAGTCCATACGAAAAATAAAAAGAGCGCAGTAGCCCTACACAGTGTACCAAAAATAACAAAGCTTCAAAAAAACCGTAACACCGTAACACTAGACAGAAAAACATGCAAAACACTTGACTACGAGAGATTGAGAACAGCACTGTGATGTGGTGCAAGAATGCAGTACAACAGAATCAGTCCACGTGTTGCTTCATCTGGACCACTCTGTCAACTGCCAGCTGCATACAATATACAAGGTCAAGGTCAAGGTCGTCAATTTGTATAGCGCATCGTCGCGAACACGCGCACGCCTCTTATGCGCTTTCGTCACTAACCACAGCCGCCTGCCGCACGGCCACCGTGTGCAGCCTGCAGACACAGTGTGTCGTCCAGCAGCAAAGGGGACACATTGACTTTGATGTAAAAATTGCAGAATGTGGCAGTTACTTTAAACAATAATTGAGATATCAAACACGTTGTTTGCTGTTGTTAATATCTAAGAGTGTGTTGGTACAGAAGTCGTCTTGTTTTCAATAGTTGCTTTTTAAACACTGACATTTCACAAAGTAGTGTAGCGACAGACGTAAAGTGCTGTGCAATCTGTAGTAATTGTGTTATTACAAATTTTTTTCTGATTTTGATAGTAAAAAAATCTAAAAATCGGTTAATATTTGGTTACATTATAAGGCGTACAAAAATGATGCCACTTTTTTGACTCACCCTGCACACCGCTGCCACTCTGTGCAACTTTGTTATGGCACCAACACAGCATCGCTGACGGCAGGCACAACAGCCGTCCTCACTCGATCGCGAGTCCACACAGTTTTCAGTTTTTAGACACAGGAGCAAATAGCGTGCCGTTTTTTCAGCTCAAAAGATCAAAGATCAAGAAGATGGCCGCACAGACAGACACAATTTTCCAGTCTTACCGAGATGACGGTCACTCGTTGGGGTGGTATGGCTTCAGTTCCGTTCCAGCTGTCGGTCGCTCTGACGCTGAGGATAAAAAAAGTCACGATCTGCGTCTGATTTAACGGCTTCTTCACGTAAATTTCACCCTGCAACACAACAGATATACAGTCTCCATCTTTAAGGATTCAGTCAGTGCGCTGGGTTGGCTTTAGTAAAATGCCACTGATATCGGTAATCTGCTGCAGTTATTTATTCCAGAGCGCTGAATCAGCTTATGCCAATTTACGATGGCCATTTATGTTTGTGAATTAAAGTAACGTCACAGCAGGTGGCATTTCAAAAGTTAACATAAATGCATTAAAACATCTGCAGATTTTCAACCACTTACGAAATATGCACAACTTATGTAGTTGGGACATTTTACTCATTATGGATAAGACTAGATTTGGTCTGTAAACTGGTTGGTTTGCTTAGGTTGTCTAAAGAAAAAAATCCAAAATTTTGCACGTTTAAACCGAACATGCAGCTAAACGTAACTCAATTATTTAAGTGCTATATACCGTCAATTATGACAATATTTACATGTTTTTGTCATATAACAACAGCATAAAAACAAAACGCTAATTTCATTTCAGCGGTGGCTGTCAAAATTAACCTGGAAATAATTATATAAAAAAGAGCTAGCTTTCGTTTTTTTTCTTGAATCGTAATTAACATTACAATACGCCACATGGGAGACCACACATTTAAAATTTCTACTTGACAAATTCTAAATGTTTCGACTAATGCGCTGTCTGAGAATTGTTTTAACGAATTAGAAAATCGGTCCGATTCGTAAATGTTTACCAATTTCAAAGCGGTAAGTTACGAATTTTCAATCTAAGTGGCAGACCGTGATCGGATCGATGGCGAAGTAGTCGATGTCCGTATTAATGATGGCGTATTGTATGACGCCGAAATGTCCTCCATCAGCATCAGTAGCATTCACCGTTCCAATCGCATCATTGATCGCGGCATTATCGTTCACCAAGAAGTTGTATGTCTGTCACAACGACGCATACCGTCACGTTCGGAAAAGTAAGTAAGCAAGCAACAAAGCAAACAATTTACACGTATATTATTAGCTTATTGACTGTAAACAACGTCAAACGCGCTTAGTTTGCTAGAACAATGAGAAAGAAGCGGAAATGTTTGAAACGGCATCTACCGTATATAATACGTATGTAATAAGTTGAGCTGCTTGTAAAATGAGTTCGGAAGACAATTCTGCGCAGATAGACTGACGCTGGATAACTGTTAATTGCTGGACAAAGCCCAAATTCCATTGCGCCGACTTTCCCCGTGACATCCTCGCGGGGATGTGCTGAGCAAGTTTTCCGCTTGTCGCAGACTCACAGGAAAGTCGCGGACGCGGACCACGAAACGAGGATGTCGCAGGAAAGTTTCGCGGTTTCAAACAATCGCGACATGTCGAGATGGCTTGAAAAAGCTCAAGACAAGTCCGCGACAGGATCGTTCTAATGGAATTTGGGAACAAGCAACGACAAAACACGACAAACAGACTTTAAAATATCGCCGACTTGTCAAGGGGAAAAATGGTAAATTCGCAGACTTTCCCCTGTCTGCCCTGTCTTGTCCACTCTCGGAGAAGACACGGGGAACGTCAGCGACGTTCCCCGTGTTTTGTTGCGGGCGTTACGAAAAAAGTTAGCAAAATGAAATTTGGGCTAATGATATAATTTGTTATTACAAAACGAGCGTGCAACCACGAGATTAAAACGATACTGTGTAGCTGCAAGACATGTTCAACGCAACATCACGAAATCACGCAGCGTGCGCAAGTGTAACAGACAGTCATAGGTTAGGACTGCATTATTTCAATTTCCTCTAGACGTGTTGTGAATACGACAAGTTGTGCGACTTGCTCGAAGGCTCACAGATTGTTGTAGGCCTACAACTTGCGGTGCACTTTTGTTTTGTGGTTGCTGTACAGCAAATTCACGGCAAATAGAAGTAACGGCGTATAGGCTTTTATTCTTGCTTTGATGTTTTGTGGATTTGCTGTGCCGAATGCTGTACAAAAATCTACGATAAATCGAAGCAGATGGAGCTCGAGTCATACGGACGGACGTTTAGACCACGTCACGGTCACATCCGTCGCAGTAGCCGGCATCACCGGTGCCGCCTAACAGGCGACTTAGTAAACTGCTAACGCGTAGAAATGGAAGCAAAACAAAAGCAAAGCTCGCGCGTGATTTTCTTTTGAACGAATCTGAGCGAATGTATGCAGCGGCAAACTAAAGCAAAATCCGATGCGAGTAGAGTTATATTTTTAAAGATTTGTTCTGATTTTGCTGTACAAAGCGATAGAAATGAACTGAGCTAAACTAACATCTCGTCTAAGAAGTCTACTAAGAAACGGAACTGAATTCAGTGCAACTGCATTGAATTGCGAGTTCGGTTGCTTTGCGAGGGCGGACTGCACGAAGCGAACGATCTGTGGCATTTTAATTGTTTCGGTTCCGTTCACTTCGCGAAAAGGTAAAGGTAAAAGGTAAAGGTTGTCAACTTGTATAGCGCATCGTCGTGTATACACACCTCTAATGCGCTTTGCGTCGCTAACCAGAGCCGCCGATCGCACAGCCACCGCGTGCAGCCTGCAAACACAGGCTGGCGCATCGGCCGGCCAGGCAGCTCAGTCAGCTGTACAAAGGTCCCCACCTTCCGTAACCATATAATGGGTTACTACTCATTTAATTGACCCCGGAGGGATGGCAGGCTGAGTTGGCCTTGTTGGTTAACTGATAGCGGACGCTGTACCCACAAAGTGGTCAAGCAGCCATCCATCAGTCTAGCGCAGGATAGGGAAAGTCCGCCGGCCAGGACCGACGTTCTAACCACTATGCTACGCCACCAACTGCACTAACTGCGAACTGCACTAAGCGAGTTCAGCTGCGTTCAGTTCTTTTCTGCCGCTCTGTACACGTCTAATAGAAGAAGCTGCAACAAGCGATTTCTCACGTCTTTAATAAAGACGGGTTTATTGTCGTTGATATCCTCAACGATGACTATCAGTGTAGCGTTGATCGTGCGGTTTGCGTCGTCGGGCTCGTACACAGTCAGCAACGACGTGATCTGCTTCGGGTCCGTGTCGTTCTCGTAGTCCATACGACCAGATACCGTCACCACGCCTACACACGCCCAGCCAACGTATGCACACACATTATGCTTCAGTATAACTATATAGGGACTCGTACTTGTACTCGTGTTTATGCGAACACGGCCTTACACCGGTGATGTTGTACTCGACACTGGCGTCGTGAGAGAAAAACGCACTAAGTGGCAACTGCTTCTCCCCTTAATTGCTTTCCGTCAGTTTATCAAGGCAACATTAAGTGGCAGCAGATTGTTGAAAGCTGCTCAGAGACGCCAGCTATTGCCATAGATGTTACTCCAGTGTGGTCTGTCACTCTGTCAATTTGTCGTCCAAAAATTTTCCTCCAAAAATAAAAAATAGGGGGTTGAAAAAACCCCCGTTCTGGAAAAAAAATCAAGACCAAACTAAAATGATGAGCAACCACATCCTCCCCTGTTGGAAATGTGCAACTGTCTGTCGGAATTCTGTCGAAAATTCACCGCGTTTGTCAGAAAATTTCAACTTTCTGCCCCGCCCACTTTTTTAACCCACAACGCCGCTAGTAGCCTACTTCAGTTCGGCTGTGGAGTCGAGTCGGACTCAGTCGATATTCTCGTGACTCGGATTCGGATTCGAACTAAGATGACGCGACTACATCACTAGATGAGCTTAACAAGACTGGATAAAAAAACACTCAATAATAATGCTTCTGCTAGGGCTTTTGGCCAAAAAAACCCACTAAGGCGATAAACGAATTGTTTTGGTCTATCACTAGCAGAAACGGAGGATTAATCAATAAAAAGATCAGCATAACGTCAATTTTTCAAAAAGTTAACTACTAAAAAATCGAAGTAACCTGTATCGTTATCGATGGCGAGGTATCCGGTGGCACTGGAGTTGAGTTGATATTTGATCACGGCGTCACGACTGTCAACATCACGCACGACAGGCCTCAGGACGACCGAACCGACTGGCAGTTCCTCCTTAATGTATACGACTATTGTACGGTTACTGGGCAGCGGAGGTTCAAACACGATCGACTGGTCATGCACCGCATGGATCTCTACCGTTACGTTAGCTGTACACATCAACATCATTTTCTATCCTTTATTGTTTATTTTGCGGCCGTCGAGGAGTGGATGTCAGTGACCGCCGGCTCACTGACGACGCAGACAACATCACCTTCTTTGTCTCGTCAGCGCCAGACGATGCCGACTGCTTTTCAAGTTTCAATCACACATCATCAACAGTCAGTCTAAGCCTATGTGTCTCCAGAGCAAAAAAACAATCCGGCTCCGGTCTACAACCATGCACCTGATATCAAAGTAGACAGCAACACAGTGGAGCAGGTAGACAAATATGTATACCTGGGCGGCACCCAGTTCTCCGAAAGTGGCAGCCAGCCACACGTGAAGCGACGCATCGTCTTGGTGTCGTCAGTCATGTCATCTTTACAACGAATTTGGAGTGACTAGTACCTCTCTTTGCTAACCAAAGCCCGTGTATACAAAACATTTGTTCTAACTGTCATTACTGCAAGACATGGATGCTGTCAGTTGCTGACACAAGGCGTTTGGAGGCACTTCATATGAAATGCAAACGCCACATAGCAAGTATCCACTGGCAGGACGACATACGCAACACAGAGGTTGCTGCCTTAACTGGCCTCGATCCTGTGTCAGAGTCCATCATCCTTCGGGCACGTAACCAGGCTCGCCGAGGATATTCCGGCCCACCAGGCTCTGTGGTGCCACGTCGACGTGACCCTCGGTCGTCTCCCTGATCGCAGTTTAAAACGTCGTCCAGACCGCCCCAGAAGCAGCTGATGGTTCGATCAACTTCGCATGGACAACAAAACTCCACCTGCTGATCTCTGGAGACGAGTCTTGTCACGTGGTCACCCACGACAATCGGGAGTGAGGCCACGATCCTTGCGTTAACGACGATGGCGTCCTACTAGGCCGTATCACAAGCACCGTCCTCCCGTCATTCTGTCTATGCGTCTGTCTGTTGAGTACGCGATCCTGACGTGAAAAAGAGTAGAAAAACAGATATTGGCGAGAATTAACCTGCTCAAAAGGTTAAAGGTCAGTGTCATGGTTACTTACTTACTTAGCACTTAGATCCTCCGGTCCTTGACAGGACAATAAGCAGCAAAAGTTCGCCATCTGCTTCTGTTTGTAGCCACAGCCCGGACGCTGTTCCAATCGACTGCTTGGTCCACCAGGTAAATGTAGACCGCCAAGTCTTCGTTGGACGACCTCGTCGTCTGCCACTACCACGAGGGGTCCATGACATGGCGTGATTGACTGGTCGTCCAGGTGGTCATAGTTAAGGTTAGGGCGAGGGCTACGCAGGTTTTGGCGAACAAACCAACATATTATTACAGTTTATCAAGGCAGCATTAAGTGGCAGCAGATTGTTGAAAGCTGCTCAGAGACGCCAGCTATTGCCATAGACGTTACTCCAGTGTGGTCTGTCACTCTGTCAGTCTGTAGCCTACGTTCGATTTTCTGTCACCGTCGTTGAACAGAGTGAAATGCTCCTGTGGCCCCAAGTAGCATTAAGCATAGGCCTAATTTAGACAAATAGACCCAGTCGCCCACCCTAAAAGAGATCAGGGATCCAAAGCCGCAGTGTAAGTTTGCACTGCTAATTACGGCCAAAACAGATGGGCAGCATATATGAACTTAGCAACGCCCTATCCAACGGCACCATCGCCGACCCCAAACGATTTTCCCTTCCCCCCAAAAATGACAAGTTTGCAGCGATGCCGCCTCGTGTTAAAGCCTGAATATAATACGTATAGCGCCATAAAATGTCCAAAAACTTATAAATTTGTTTTAGGCCTATTCTAGATATTGATTCCCACAAGACCATACTCTAGGTCTACAGGAATCTTCCTCACTTTTGCTTTGTCACGAACCGCAATATGTCAAAACAGCTTACAATAAGCTATTAAGCTATACAAATTCATAGAATATAAGCTTTATTACTCGAATTATTAAACCTCCATCGATACAAAAACATAGCCCACATACCGATGTCTGTTTTGGGAATCCCGTAGTCGGCCTTAGTGTTGTTGGCCTGTACTTGGAAGTACGAGTAGGCGGCATACTGCTGGCTCAGCGGCCCAGTAACAACCACCCGACCCGAATAAGGCTCCACGCCGAAGAATTGCTGCAGTCAAACACACCAGTGCACGCGTAACTCTTATCATCAACACGAACTGATTTGTCAAAGCAGGTACAAACAGTAGGCGGGCCTACACAGTAAAGCAGTAATGTAACAGGAACAACTAGGCAGAAGCTGTGCTTACTGTTTACTACAGCATAACTCGATAGTAAACGTAAGACGGTGAGATTAAAAGAGACACACCGAATACTGAACAAGAGTGCTCACTGTCGCTGGGGAAGACGCGCTACAACCCATAGCAGTTTCTTTTCCCATGCGAAATGCTCCTCAAAATCATCCAAAATCAATGATGTTCGTGTCATGTGAAAATCATTAACAGCAATCCTGACCCTATCTCACACTGTTTCGCAGATAGAACGTACCGTTTAGCCACAATAGCGCGTACTGACCTCTAAGGTCATCCAAAGTCAACGATTTTAATGTCATCTGAAAGACAAAATGCGACTGCCTATTAGTGATCAGCAACCTAAGTCCTATCTCGCCGTTTAGCCACAATGCATTCATAACAAACAGACGAACAGACACATCGTGCCAAGGACGCTCTACGGCATGACTTTAGTGCGTCAAAAATTTTGAAAAATACACGAGAAAACTCGTGGAATAAATTATTAAAACCAGAAGTGCACATACAAAACACAAACGACCAACTAAAAGTAAATGAATGTCAACGGCATCTGAGCGAACGTTTAAAATTACGCAGTAGACGCAGAAAATCACTAGAAATGAAGAAAATTTATACAATTTGAAAGAATAAACACTAGCGCGAGATATAGCCAATTCAAATAATTCGTTGCTATTAGTGAGAAAAACGGAAAAGTCAAATATAATTCTATAGCGGTAAATAAATTCAAACTAACACGCAAGTGAAGCTACCGATCTGTTTGATTCCTACACATCCAAGTTCCTCAGCAGAGATCTGAGGCGCGTTTCGCACTTTTTTTCTCTGAGAATCTCAGAATCTCTGAAATTCTAACTTAGAATTCGCGTAGAATTCTTACTTGCGCGTTTCACACTTTTCGTGAGAACTAAAGGTAAAGAAAGGTCGTCAATTTTTATAGCGCATCGTTGCAAGCATGCGCACGCCTCTAACACGCTTTCGTCACTAACTAGAGCCGCCTACTGCACGACCACCGTGTGCAGCCTGCAGACACAGGCTGACGCAGCGGCCGGCTAGGCAACCCCAGTCAGCTGTACCAAGGTCCCCACCTTCCGTAACTTATGTAAATGGGTTACTACTCATTTTATTGTCCCACGGAGGATAGAAGGCTGAGTCGACCTAGCAGTTCCTCAGTTCCTAACTAGTGAGAACTACTGAGCCGTAGAAGTGAGATTCTCAAAGAAAAAAGTGCGAAACGCGTCTCCGGCTGCGTGGGAAAATTTGATCAAGTTTTATAAAGTAAGCAAACAACGCAGCGCACACAGCGCACACAATGCAGGAAAACAGACGCAGCTTCTAAGCTTGCGTCTTGGCTTTTGCGCCGTTTGCGTCATTGACGTTTGTTGCGTGTTTTCTTGCCTTCACTGCGTTCGTGGCGTATTTGCTTACCCAATTTTCTGGCGCCGCTTGCGACTTGCGTACGCCAGAGAACTGTATGACGGTACGTGCGTTTGAAGAAGAAGAAGAAGATTCCGCATAAACAGCTAAATCCATTGCGAGGGAGCTCATCCCCTTGACGGCACTTTGAGCCGGCGAGGGCGAAGCCCAATTAAGCTAGCATACAGCCCAAGTCGGCCGGGTTAACCGACTGGATCGGTATACTTGCAGTCCTGGCCACAGGGCCTACTGTTGCGCAGAACTCGCCGTTTCTTCCTTAGCGATGGCCTTGACCACCGCCAGTACTCATTTTACCATCCTACGGAGGGTAGAAGGTTGAGTCGACCTAGTTGGCTGGCTCCGTACTGTAGACAGTCACCCATCTCAGTACTAACCGGGCACGGCGTAGAGTAACTTCGTCTCATCCGAGACGTGTTACCAACTACGCCATGCCACCAACCACGTGCGTTTGCGTACGACGTAAATCAGGCTGTGCTTATACAACAAAGTTGAACATACCGTGTAGTCGTAGGGAGCTGACGGTGACGTTACTGGATCGTTGAACTTGTCCACGGCTCGGATGCTGTCGGGAAGAATGCTGTAGACGATGGTCCTGTTATCACGGACGCCAGCCCTGACAGTAGCCCTCACAGTATCCACATAGTGATCCATCGGCGCATCTACACCACACAAGTCCATGCTCTTTTTTATAACTTTTCTCCTCCAGGCTGCATTACGAGCTTCACCCGTCCGTCTGCCTGTCCGTCTGTCCTGTGCGGGCTACTAGAAACCAAACTGGGTGAAAATGTTTCCCAGGCCGGGAGCAGCCGCACAAACCGTCTGATTATACGAGATATGCATTAATCGTTTTTGACATTTTATGACCATCAACTTTAACTTTGTGAAATGAAAGAATGGCATATACCGTTTAATTTTTTTCCGTTTTTTCTTCCTGAGGCAATGTTCACACCAGTTATGGTTTTATACCTTTTTATTTTTGAATTTAAAAGCCCATACAAGGCAGAAAAACAGATAGACAAACGAACAGACACACTGGCGGACAAGACGCGATAAGACAGAAAAAGTTGCAAAATAGCCTAAAACGAGCCGGTTAGCTGCTACATGTATATACAGCTGGCGTTCAACTCTAGCAAAGAAAGTTGCTATCGATACTCTGTCCTCAGGAGTCCAGACAAACAGCGTACAGCAGCGACAACCACAGACATGGTATTTGACAATAAGGGTCGCTCTATAACGTTCGAGATGCTGAGCAAATGTGTAGATCCTGTCCGTTTTCTGGCGCACGCGTATGTGAGTAAATATTAAAACAAAATGTCGGCGAAGCAGAGGTAGTGACTGACTTTCTCGAACGTGAAACTTGTAGTGGTGACTGTCGAAGTGCGGACGCTGACTGCCCTCAACTTTGACGTAGACAACTGTCGACGCAGTGCGCACTGGGCTGCCGTGATCTACCGCGTACACCTGGGTCAGTCAGCCAATCAAACAATCAATTGGTCAATCAACCAAAGCTGAGAAAAGTTAGGTCCCTAATATCAGAGTAACTACAAGATTACTGTTATACCTCACTGCAAGATACCTGCACGCGACTGGTCCAAATCACGTCACGTGACGTTCACAAATACGCCTAGTCACCTCCACAGCAACAACGCAGTGACATAGCGTCCTCCATGGAGGCACTATTGACAATAGTGCCCTCCCAGAGGACACTATTTAATTGGCGTCGTCATCACGCCGACGTGGGTCATGTCACACTAACATTCGGGACGTCTATGACCACGCCGACGCCGACGCCGAATTCATGTACTGTGGCTGAAAGGTACGTCATATGTTATCAACAGACAACCATGCTTACTTTATTCGAAGAGAGCGCAAATAGCACAAATTTTGCGTAGAGGCGTTGAGGTATAACAAAACAAATAGAGACTGGCGTCTCGATCATTATTGAAAATTTTTCCCCTCAGTTTGTAACATGTTGCCCTCACTCTTCGATCTCGGGCAACATATTACAAACTTTGGGTCAAAAATTTTCAATAATGACCTCGACGCTAGTCACCATTTGTATAATAGTGAACTTAAAAATAACAAGCTGGCCTAGATCATAATGATAAAGTGTGTGTGAAACTGTGTTTGCGTGGTCTTCCAGTGTAAATTAATTATTCTCTGGGTGGGTGCTAAAGAGACGGTGATCAGTGCCGCCCCATGGGTGGGCTTTTTATGGCCTGGGGAAAACTTCACGTCATTTCACGTTGTCATCATAACATATGCTTTCGTTCGGCTGTGCAAAAATAAGCAAGTTAAGTTTTTAAGTAAATGCAACTTCAGCACAATGATTGTATCAACTAACGACGAACGCTGTTTGATTCACAATCTGCATTTTCAGAAACATTTGGGTTCCGAAAGAATTATGAAAAAAATTGCAAATAAATAATTTACATATAAAATGTGAATAATTAAGAATAAAGCTTATAGTTGCTAAAACAGTATAAATACATGGCGTATTGCAGTTTTTGTGGCATTGTATTGACATTACTTGAAAGGGGTGTCAAGTACCCGGTCTATGCAAAGTCGCCAATTTAGATCTGCTGCATTTACTGCGTTTGACAAAAAATTACTTATAATCACCCCATCAGAGTCTTACTATGCGTACGTTATTGAACAGAAACACTTTAAGATAAAATGTTATATATTTCGTTCATCGCGTTTGCTCAAATAACTGTCGGTTAGCTGTTCCCAGTCTTGTCAATACATTAATGTAATTCTAATTTCATTTTCATTCGTTCTGATTAGTATTAAATACAAACGGGTTATTCTAACTAACTTCAACCCAAATCATAGACTTCTTATTTGAGGAGGTCTATAACAAATAAACTCAGTCGTAGATTACCGTGATATTGTAGTACGTTGGAGGTCTGTCGACGACGAGCGATCGGTTAGGCAAGATGTACAAATACTGGGTGGTCGAATTAATTCCAAAGTTATCTTCTCCGCCGGGGCCGAGGTAATAAGTAATCAGAGCGTTTTGCCCGACGTCCAAGTCAGTAGCGTTCACTTGTAATACACTCGTGCCTAAAACACACATACCGTAACACTTAGTTGTTGTCAAACAGAGCGCCTTTTATTCAAACATTCAATCAATCAATCAAGATATGCGCGTATTATGCGCAATCTACCGCAAAATTATTGACTTCTTAGTAAGTAATTATGATGTAGACATAATTCCAACAGACAAACATTGAGTTTCTGTATAAAAGAATAAAAACTTTAGCCTATATCAATCAATGGAAGTTATTTAATAAATTGTTGGATGATAAGATTGATATAAATATTGTAAGCATACTATGCTACTGGTATACTAACCAGGAGTTGTGCATTAGGTGGTTAGCCTCAATGTCTAGCTTTTTTACCGTAGGCAATGGAACGCGCTAAGGTAGTATTTTATCTCCTTATTTGTTTAGCCGATATATACGAAAATTGTTGTTAGAGCTAGAAACCTCACGTGTAGGCTGTAATATTGATGGTGTTTGCATTAATGTGCTGGCTTATGCAGACTTACAAAGGATCAGATCTTCACACTGAACACACTGATTCAGATGCGGCAAGAATTTAATCAACTTCTATGGATTGCCTATGTAGACCTCAAATCAGCATTTGACTCAATTGACCGACAGTCGCTATGGCTTCTGCTTCAAAGTCTAGGATTACCTGCCAAGATAGTAAATCTAACAAAAACACTCTACACAGACACGTGTAACTGTGTGCTAGATGATGGAATCACATCTGATTGGTTTCAGGTAAACTGTGGTGTGAGCCAAGGATGCAGAATAGCCGCAGACCTGTTTGAAGTACCGTATCCATGGACTGGTTAATGAAGCGCACCATACACAAAGGATGCTGTGGTTGTACCCTTGGCGAGAAAGTGTTTACTGATCTGGACTTTGCAGACGACATCGCTTTGCTTGCAGGGATGCTCGAAATTCTGTTGCTAGCTCTCGTAGTGATGAATGAAGAACCAGCTCCATTGGGTCTACAAATCAACTGGTCTAAGACGAAGATACAGCAGATTGGCAATCCACCTAGCACCGAAAATGCTGTTGCTGTATGCAACACAAATGTGAAATTTGTAGAGTCCTTCGTCTACCTTGGAAGCGCACAGCACAGAAATGGAACCAGTGACACAGAAATTCGGAGATGAATCAGCATAACTCGCGACTGTATGACACAGCCTGACCGCCATATTTGGAAGTCATCAATCTCGGCCAGCACAAAGTTCGTCTCTACGTGGTTTACATACTGCCCGTCCTACTGTACTGTTGCGACACCTGGACAGTGACCAATCAACTCCCAGACAGGATAGATGCCTTTGACATGTGGTGCTAGAGGAGAATACTTTGCATTCCATACACACGCCATGTCACAAATGCCGAAGAGAGAAGTACCACAGGGTGCTCCGCTGCCTCCAAGTTGGTGCGCATGAGAAGGCTTCAACTAAAAGATCATATGAGGAAGACCACCACAGGGTCGTGGTAGCTGCAATAAGCAACCCGCCCGTAGGATGGAGAAGATCGAGAGGACGTCCTCGTGATACATGGTTGAGAACCGTGTCCCGGGACGTCCAGTCCTTCAGCACCGGCGTTCACTCGGTCTGGCGTCTCGCTGCAGATCGCCGGCAGTGGCGTCAAGTTGTCGACATCGCTATGCTCCAGTAGGATGATGATAATGATGATAAGTCGATAGAGTTAGTGTTCGCCCACTCTTACAGCAAAAACAGTCACGAGTGTGCTGATAAAAAATGCTCTGGCAAACAGTTCAGCTTTCAGTTCACGCCGGAAAGCGGATGGCAGATGACAGTTGCGAAGAGATGCCGGCAGCGAGTTCCACGTGGACGGTCCTGCGACGGCGAAGCTGCGAGGACCGTAGCGGATTGTGCATGTTGCTGGAACGGCAAGGTCACCACGTGCAGCTGAGCGTAGGTGCCGACGGCTGGGGTTCTCGGCGACCAGTTGACACATGGTGGAAAGATAATTCGGCGCCAGGTTGTCATCATCATCATCGACAACCGTGGGCTCAATGCCCGTTGTTGTCTGACGCCATTCTTACT
>Ga0209671_1002724_pt1 | contig 16471 bp, 12 predicted proteins | sample WorMetHERISLAND2_2_FD_187401 | JGI IMG/M metagenome (GOLD analysis project Ga0209671, IMG submission 187401) | Marine gutless worms symbiont microbial communities from Max Planck institute for Marine Microbiology, Germany - Olavius geniculatus... | ecosystem: Host-associated > Annelida >...
GTGGTGTGGGACAACCCTGCAGGAGTTAAGCCACGCTGCCCTAGATAGGCAGCGGTGGGCAGCGATAGTAAGAATGGCGTCAGACACCAACGGGCATTGAGCCCACGGTTGTCGATGATGACGATGATGACTGGCTATATCAACACATATTTGGTTGAAAAGTCCATCATTATTTTATTTGCTCAATAAAATGTAACAATCTCCACACCGTGGTCAGCCACCTTGATGTGGTGGTGGGGCTTTGCACCGATGACCCGAAAGATTTCTAAAATCTGGAGGCGAGGAGCCAACTAAGAGCTGACCAAACTCGTGTAGGCAGATTGCTACATGTTACCAGTGCTCTTGTGCTGGTTTCGGCTTCACAGCCGACTATGGTTTTATTGCCGTCTACTTATGGCTTTACAGCCGTCTGTTTATGGCTTCATAGCCATCTACGGCTTTATAGCCACTACCTGTAACCTTGTGGTTACGTTCAGGATGCACATTGGGCCGAGCTGATATGGCCTCAGCGCTGGGCAGGTGTAAGAGCCTGTCCACCCCGGAGGCAAGGTAAGGTAAATGTAACAATCTATCAATAGAAGTTGGCAGCGATAATGCTTACATGAGCAAAACATGCCAGGCTCATCAGAGAACTTATTGCAGTCTTATTACTTATTTCCTTACTTATCAATCTCCATAAACTACTACCTCCATTTATTAGACTGTCTGAATGCAACCAATTAACCAGTAACCAGAGTTAACAGCAGTAGGCATATAAGTACTGACCGTGAAGAAATATTAACAGACATTGTCACCTTGACTATCTGAGGACGGCCGAAGCAAGCGGCGTAATGCAGCGAAGATGACCGCAGACCACGATTTACATCAGCGCCTCGTTCACACAAAAACTCCACCTGATGAAAAAAATAATGACGTGTAAGAAAACCCAAACAAAAATGCAATTTAAAAAAACAACAACAAAAATTAACAGATGGCTAAAACTGGACTGGTATGGCTATGTATATCTGACCTAATGACCTGTGACCTTTCGACCTCAAAATGCATTTAGTTCCTCCATCTCATGACAATACATCAATGTACACCATTCCGCTAAGTTTTCCTCATAAAGCCACACCGTCTAGTTCTATGGTCTTCGATTCATTATTGCACCACCCAATTTTAACCATTAACCACAGATACTGCAGCAAAAACACCGTGGGCAAATGGATGGCTGACATAAAAACATGATGTCTCCACATAGCGTCGTTGAAGTCATGAAATTATGGCGTAGGAAATTAACACAACGAATGCTAAAAATTAGTCACAGTAAGCCAAATCAACTGCAATATTAGCTACATATGACACGCATATGCTAGAATACCATTTCTTGTGTTCCAAATGCTGATGCCCAGTTTAACAGTGTCTGTCCAACATCATCTGTGTAGTTCACCTCAATGTCTAAAACAATCAAACATATTTCCGTCTACAGACTACTGCGCTGCTGCGTCGCATCAACCATCCAACAAAACATAAATACATCATCCATTCATTCGTTCACAAACATGGACAATATAATAGCAGCCAATACCCAGATAAACATGATTCAGCCAGTTGTCTCTCCGATTATCAATCTCCACTGCACTTAACACGGTCATGAGTAGGGCCCACAGTTTTCCACGGGTCACGGAATTTCAAGTCACACCGCGGAATTTGCCTTTTTCAGCGAAATTTCACGGAATTTTGCAGAAACTGAGAAATGACCAATGACCAGTACGATCGTCGGCTTCACTACGTGACTAAACAGACTAACTCTATCATGGAAAAGATCAAACTAACCTGCCCAAAACTGTGAGCCCTACTAATAGCCATCACAATACGGCACACAATAATAAATAAACACAATTCGACTTGACAGATTGCACTTTTGAAAAAAAAAGATCAATAATTTTCTTTGAATGTTGCTAGCATAACTGAGCACAATGCCAGCCTTTAATAACTGAAGGTTATGCACAGAATAGAGCTCAGTTTATTCACAAGCCACGGAATTTAAACAATTTTGCTGCGGTAAGCTGCAGAATTTTGCGAACTGGCCCACGGAATTTGGCAAAAATTTGCCGCAAAAAACTGTGGGCCCTAGTCATGAGACAAATCTTCCTAGACACATAATCCCACCCTACCACATCATCTTTTTGTCAGCCCCTATGACTCGTGCCCCAATCTCCATTTTCATAAAATTATCAACACTCACAACTGACTTTACGTACAACATTTCCAGATCACCTCAATCTGAACTCTCAATTATCATTCTGTCTTCTACCCATAAGCAGAAAATCTGTTTCGAAAATTTCACAGTACAGCATTTGCAACAATGCATCGCAAAGTTGAAAGTTATAAGCAGACTTACTTACATAGTGCCTAAGACAAGAACACAGAACCTAAGATAAGAAACTGAACAAACACCAGCATGCAGACACTGACTTCCATTGTCAATAGCATCAATGAGTGCATCGGTGTCTTTACTGCGGATGCAGTCAATCAGCTGCCGATGTGAACGTTCGCCGGCACTGTCAATCCTCCGCAAGCCAGCCATGTGACCCGACGGACCACCCACAGGCATTGCACCGGACTTGGGCAGAGCCTTTCGGCCCTCAAACAGCAGCACTAGCAGTAGATCAACCAGCCTCGTAGTGTCCAGAACACACCTAAGCAATCACCCAGTCCTCCACATAAACTACATCATGTCATCCACTCATCACACTCAGCTCATAGTAAGTGTGCGTAATCTGTTAAACTCTGTCCAACAGCAGAAATTTAAGACTGCTGCATAGTGCATAGTGCACTAACAATGGCCATCAAGTACTAGTACATAAACAAACAGTTCCTTAATGACAAATTCAGGCACTCAATGCCATTAAAAATTGCTAGCAAATTTCTTCAGCAACATGATCTAAACAGTTCACAGAACTGTGCTTACCGTTCATCACCCTGCAGAGCTTTCTCAATGGCTTCTGGCAGCTGAGAGCGCAGCAAGTCGTGAGTAATGACGGGAGAACCGCGACACAACGTCGACAGAAGACTGATAACTGTCGATATGCTCGGACTTGACTTGGGGTCGGTCGGTGCTACGACTACCGGACCTGAGCACAACAAAAGACATCCAACGGATACATCAAAGGTTGTCTGTAGCTGTTAATGGTAACCCGTCTCAGAACTATGCAGCTTCACCTGCCATATAGAATCACACAGTGTTACCCGTCACCTGACACAGGTGAACATCCCCCACCTTAACCTCAGCCAGGCAGGCTGGGTAGTACTTGATTTACCTATCCTGAGAGGATGAAAGACTAAGTTGTTCTTGGAGTTGGTTATATACTGCAATAGTTTCCGAGCATGCAAAGTGTCACCCATCCGACTAGCAACCACTTTATAGCAACCTGACCAAAAGCTGAAATCACAACATTGTGTACAGTTCATAAATTCCAACACCCTGACCATTGGACCATCAAGCCGCAAGACAGTTGGAGCAAAGGTTCATGGCATGAACATAAACAGAAAAGCAGACAGTAACAAATAGTCAACAGACAAATCGAAGTAGAACTAACAATAACATCAAGGCTAAAATATGGAGCAAACCATATTCACTAAAAAAGACGATTACTAATAAATTACCTTTTGACTTTTGTTTAACCAGCTATTTTTTACGCACGATAGCAAAATGCTTCACGCGTCTTATCCACGGCCTGGGCGTCTGTCTGTCTGTCCGTCCGTCACACTGCTGTATTGTGTCAAAATGGTGCAATCTGAGATCAAAAAAATCTTCACCATGGGCTGCCTCAAGGTCTCTGTGCCCCTGGGTGCGAAGGTTCCCCACAAACGAGGGCGTCAAAGAGGGGTACCCCCTAAAAAGACATTATTTTGCCAGTACTAGCTCGTATAGTGTCAAAACGGTTGCAGATAGACACAGACATGCTGCTTATCACAACAAGCATTGGTGACAGGCTTTCTACATTTATCAACATCGATGATCTTGAACGACCTTGAACCTTCCAAAAAGTGCCAAAGTGGTTTTAGTAATTTTTCGCAATTTTTGGATGCAGCGCACATTTCAACGCTGAATTGTGATGAAATGGCTGGAGATAAATCAAGACAAAATGCATATGAAATTTTCAGCATTAAACGTACATTTTAGCAGTTCAAGTCCCGACCCTCTAAGTTTAAAGAGGCCAGCAAAGGCGGGCATCAAAGATGACTACCCCTCTAAAAAGTGGTTATTTGACCAGAATTATCTCATGTAGCGTGAAAATGGTTGCAGATAGGTACAAACATGATGCTTATCATAACAAGCAGTAGTGACAAGCTTTTAATTGGTGTCAACATCGATGACCTTAAATGACCCTGAACTCCTAAAACAGGGGTTTTTAGTGAATTTTCTTGCGATTTCCGGCTGTAACACACATTTTAAGAGTGAAATGCACCAAAATGGCTGGAGATGGACCTGGACAACCTGTGTGTGACATTTTTAGCATATAACGTACATTTTTAAGAATCTAAGTTTCAATCTCTTAAATTCAAGGAGTCTTCTATACATTCCTCACATTTAAGTACTCTAAGTTCAAGATGCATTAATATCTTATTGCTGTAGGCCTAGGGCTGCCGTTATCGGGTAATTCGTTACCCGGGTACCCGACTGGGTAGCTTAGCGGGTACCCGAGTACCCATCGGGTAGTAAGTAAGTCAGTAAGTAAGTATGACACTGTTGTGCAGGGGGGGAGGTATAGGCCTATTCTAACTTTTTCATTTAATCTTCAGCTACTGATGCAAATATCAAGCATAAAACTAAATGCTGCTAAAATGAGCGTTCATTATTGCACATTTAAACAAAAGAAACAAATTTTGCATAAACTAAAACAGGAAAGTGACACTACGATTTACGACAGACGTTTGAAGTTTATGTGTAAACTAACTTTTGAGTTGTGACGGTGATTTTGGAGTTTTATTCCGAGCTATGCGTTGCGTTTAACACATTTTCTGTTGTTTTGTTTTTCTTTTTCTCTGTGTTTCTTTGTATGTTTGCTGCATTTTTATGCGAAATAAGCTGTGTGTAGGCCTAATTAGGACCATGAGTCCTCGAATATTTAGAGATACCCAGATAGAGATATTTAGAGATACCCAGTGTCATAATCATGCCAATAATCACAGCATGTTGTCATTACTACACACCTAGCTTGGTGGAATTAACTAGCACAATCAGCTGCATTGAACTAGTAACATCAATACTAAACAATACATTAAATTAATAGTTCACCGGGGGAGGAGGCTGCAGTGCCAGCCACAGCTGAGCAGCCGGCAGCTGCCAGCCTCTGCAGCAGTTCTTGTGTGAGTCCATTCAGAGCCAATGGAGCCGGGTCAACACCACGACGAATAAACCGATCAGCCAATGATGCAAAGCAACGCAGTGCTCCATCAGCCACCTACCAGTCAGTCATACAGACAACACACTACTGTCAACTTAGCTCAATTTTTGTCTATGCATATGCTATGCATAGCATTGGACAGAGTATAAAATCACCTGAGTGTCTGTCCGTCTGTGCGTGCGTGCGTCCGTGCGTGCATGAATGCGTCCGTCCGACATTTCTTAAGCTATCTTCCTTCCACCTTCCCTTTCCCTTCTCCTTCCCCCTTTCCCATCTTCCTTCCCCTTTCCCTTAACCTTCTCCATCCCCTTTTCCTTCCGCTTTCCCTTGCCATTTCCCCTTCCCCTTTTTCCTTTCCCTTCCCTTTTCCCTTCCTTTACCTTCCACTTCCCCTTTCCTTTAAATTCTCTTCCCCCTTCCCTTCCCCTTTCCTCTTTTCCTTCCCCTATCCGTTCCCATTTTCCTTCCCTTTCCCCTTTCCTTTACCCTTTCCCTTTTCCCTTTCTCTTTTTTCCTTTCCCTTCCCCTTTCCACTTCCCTTCCTCTTCTCTTTACCTTCCATTCCTTTTCTACTTCCCCTTTCCCTTCCTTTTCCCCTTCCACTTTCCTTTTCCCTTCCCTTCGCATCCCCCTTCCTCTTTCTCTTTCCCTTCTTCCATCTTTCTTTCCGTGTCCACGTCCATGCATCCAATATCTGAGGTGCCATATATCTGTAACGGTGCTAGATAGGCGCATGGTGACAATCGACCTTTTATGGTAAAGCGCTGGTGACGAATCGAATGCTCGTAACTGGCAATGTTTATTGTTTAGTTAAAATAATACAGAAGAATGAAAGGATCATTGCTGCTGTACAATTTGAAATTAAACTGTTTGATTTTTTTCTACCGGTATAAACAGCTCGCTGATTATATTTATATGGACATATACTGTGAACTGTCAAAATGCATTGGACAGACTCCGTGTTCATATGAACATTATCTTGTTCATAAGCAGTTCCTTGAGGTTAGACCATCCCTATTCCCAAACTGCACGTCTGAAATCAATGGAGTACTCAGTAACGAATACATCAGACAGCTAAGTAAGTATGTCTATGACGGAATCATATACTTATAGCTAAATATAATTCACAAACGCAAGAACTTCATTGTAGTGCATGCAGCACATTTACTCCACTTAAGATCATTCGTAATCAACTGGCTGCAGTAACAGGACTCAATTAAAAACAAAAAAAATCCTCAAACATGCCGAGACAAAATTCAATTGTAAAATTGTAACATATTAAAAGGGTTCAGTAATTCACTCACAAATGGATCATCATGCTTGAGAAGCGTAGACAGAGATTCGACACAAGATGGCAGAGAGTTGTCCTGTGGCTCCATCTTGCCACAGAGCCGTGAAACGACTGTCATTGCGGAGTGAAGAGTGTCAGTGTAGACTTTGAGGCCATGAGCTGAGCCAGTAGCAGTCTGCGTGACTGAACCGTGCTCTTTGATAAACGTCAGCACGCAGTTGAGTCCACCGGCCTCATACACCGCACCAGACTCACGTGTGCACACAAACTCCAGCACCTAACACATGGCCAGAAAACAAATGGAGCCCCATGGTGGAGCCAGCAGACATACCACTACCCAAATCAGTCACACCAGGCCTTCAACGCAAAGCTCATAAGCTACTACTCATTTCACATCCCACTAAGAGTAAGAAGCAAAGTTAACTGAGAAGAGAGAACTCAACACGTGAGCAAAAAGAGTAAAAAACACAATTAAATGCAAACCAGTTGTAGCAAAGAACAGCAGCAAAAGTACATGTCAGTGTCTTCATAATTAACCTACAAAATTTGCTATAAGAACTGAACAGACAGAATAAAACTTCTAAGAGCAAAAAATAAACATGTTTATGTTTCATGCAATAGGTGGAAAACTGGTCTATGGTAAGACACTATCGCACTAACTATTTCATAATGTGATAAACAACTGTCTGACAAAAGAAATTCAAAATATGGGTAACAATGAACTGCAGTGAAAAATGACCATGCATTGCATACAACCAAGTGCCAGTGTCCAGAAATCTCCACAGAGAGCCAAGAAACTAGTATACAACAAATGAAAAAGAGTGCTTAGCTCCTAAACAGACAAAGATGGCATGACTTTTTCAGGAACAAGTCCCATGCACACCTAGATCATGGTACAAATAAAAGTACTGGTACACAAGATACTGATAGTTGGACATCAATTGATGAGCGATAACAGAGTGGTGCAATACATTCTAGCTATATGTATTCTGTGACAAAAACAACTATTTGCTTACCTTGATGCACTGTTCTGCAAGATCTTTACTTGTCCTAGATTTCATATCAGCAACGACTAAACGATTACAGAGAGCCTTAACAGCTCCCTCCACTGCCACAATACGCCGAGTGCACTCAGCAGACACATCAAGATAATATGTGATTGCTCTGGCCGTTACTTCCAACACATTGTCTGGAGCTGTTTCATCGAGAAATATGTTACAAAGTGCCGGCAAGAAAGTCCGTGGAGGGCAGCTAGAAACAAAAATACAATAGTAAGCTGTGAGATTAGCTCAGTCTTAAGTGAAAAATTTGTCTTAATGCCAACATGTACTTTGTTTCTCTGTATCAACATCTCAAGTTTTGCTTTAATTTTATAACAAATGTGTAATGTATTTAAAATCTATAAGTATATAATATGGTAGTGCATATGTCAAATAATGGGTGGAATGTTCACAGAATTCATGATTACCATCTACAATTAGTTTTCAAATTCTGAATCTGAATCAACCACAAGTTATTCTGGAAACACTAAGCCAGTTAAACAAAAACTGACTGGGTATGCATGTGTAATGACAATTATTATTTCAAACTTATTACCTTTCAAAACATCGGTCAACATTATCCGACATGAGCAGCAGCATGCAGAGCTGCTCAAGGGCAATGAGCTGCATATCTCGCTCATCTCCTTGGCCAATTTGCAGCCATTCAAGCAATGTCTCTGGATCCACATCTGCCATATTTGATGTGTGTGCTCCCGCCTTGACCTAGTAATACTGTTCGTTGATTTCAACCTGTATAAAAACACATTCAAATTCAACATCTCCTGACATATCATACAGAGTATAAATATCTAGTATTCTAGTAGTATCTCTTTAGCAACACCAGCTTCTGGACATACAATAATTAGTTTTATATGCACATGCAAAAAAATTGAGTGATTCCTTATGACTTTAATTTATAATTCACAAGATAGTCTGGATTTCTGGAGTTTTTCTACAGAACTGTCAGCTGTTTAAATACCCGGTAGTTTACAAGCAATAAAGTTCTGCTTCTGCACCTGGATATTTCTGCACTATGCCCTCCCAACATGTCCACTTGTCAGGAGTCTTTCAACCTGTTAAAGTTTGACCATACTCAGCAGGGGCATCTATCCCTCCTTGGACACTCTATGCAAGCCCCCCATACTTTCCTTCCAACATTTAACCCCCCCCCAATGTCAACTGAAACTCCTCCTACCTCAAGCTTAGTAAAATGCTGCATTGCCTCCATTGGCAGGTGCCCAACAAATTTCCATACAGGAAGAGGTTAAAGCATCAAATGGAGTGGGGATGTGGAGAGATATTTCACCTACACTATTGGGGAATGTGTGGCAAAGCCCCAACCGAAATAAATTTGATGCATTTTTAGCCTCACAAAACACTTGGTCAGGTTCTGGTGGAACAATTACTGCCTCCCCCCCAGTCATAAAAGTTGCCCCCTTGAGAAAAGTAATACTTTGGGCGTAGCGGTGTGGTGAAACACCGCACCAACCTCACCGGCAGCAATTCCTACCGCACCGGTGCCCAAAACGACCACTTCGAGCACGGTGGCAGCTGCAGACGATTGGACGCTGTCTTAGGGTTAGGGTTAGTGGTCGTTTTAGGCACCGGTGCGGTAATTTCCTGCCGGTGTGGTCGGTGAGGCCGGTGTGGTGTTTTGTCGCACCCTTGGGCGTAGTCCTCAATCGACACTCAGAACAGTTTTCTTGTAGGTAGTCTTTGGTTTATGAACATTATCACAGCAACTTTAGTTGCCTTCATCCTCTACTGTCATGTCCTATTTGTTACACTTATAATTATTATGTGCTGAATACTGGTGTGGCTTGGTAGTCTAGTGATTAGCGTGTTGGACAGAATGACAACGAGGTCGGGGTTCAGTCCCTAACCACTGCACTCTGAAGTAACAACCTTGGGCAAGTTGTTCACACACCACAGCCCGTCGGTGCGATGCCCCAGTTTGGGGGCCCTGCCCACTAAATATATAAAACAAAACAAAACAAGAAGAAAACAATGGTGATAACATTTAAGCAGACGCCTCATAATGTCATATACTTTGAGTGAAGATAACATTTATCTTCCATGTCAGAACAAACTGCCTTGAAATTTACTGACACGCTCATAAAAACCACCAAGATATATACGGAAAGTATACTAACTCAGTCAAAAACCGCCAGAAATTCTAGTTGACACCACTTCACTACGCAGCCGTATTACGTCATCATCAGCTAAACCTTCGCAAATTAAAGTCTATCGTACATTAACTAAAAAAACATAAATGTCATAAATGCCATATTTAGTAACTACTATTCAGTTAAATTTCAATGAATGCAACACTTTAGGAAAAACTAAAATATGAACAACTATATAATATGTTATTCCTCTCTACTCAATTTTCCACAGATGAAACATACCCGCGTTATCGGTAATTTTGGTGGCCGTCAATAAAGAAGTAATGAGTGTTTACTGCGCTTGTAGGTAAATTTTGACTGGGATTTGCGTTCCGTGAACTTCCGTCTGGTTCCGTCACAGCGTGGTTCCGTCCAGACTCCAAAACAACACACGCAAGCTAACTTATGGGGTGTTTACACAATCCAGCAAACGTCTAGCAAACTTCCAGCAAGCGTAATGCTGGACGTTTGCTGGATCGTGTAAACACCCTATTACGCAGGGCCTTTGTTCTGTATGCTGGTGACATAGCGAAGATTGGATTTGGTTACGTGACACGTAACATAAAAGGTATTAGCAAAATACTTTATTTACCGGTACTCCAGTAGCCTATAACCACGGCCTGAGGTTTGCCTGTGTTGTGTGTTGTAGTGTGGCCAACACTGCGCTGTACGCGTACGGCGTAGGCCTATGGCTCTGAATACGTTTCAGCGCACTATCAGAGGGTCTGATAGTGCGCTTTTAAACGCTATTGCTGAAACGTATAAGCGCTTAGATACGTGCGTATGCACTGTTATAACGTATAGGTCTAAGCCAGGTATAAGCTTAATTTTGCAACACTGTTTGGGGGATCGGTAGCCCACGCAAGTGGCTCGCGATGACGGCATGGCGACGATTTTTAGCGGAAAGTTGAAGGCTCGTTTAAAAACTGGAGCACTTGGCTGGGACGATCGATGAACAAGATGAGCGGTGACGAAGCGGTGCCAGCCGGGGGCCTGCGAGTAGCAGTTCTCTAGATGATGTGGGCTAGCTGTCCAGACTCCAGACCGTGGAGGACACGAAAAAGACGCACAACGGCACAACACAGTACTGTTAATTGTGGGCGAGTTGAAGCACTTGGTTTCATATTGGTGGTTCTGGTCCATGATGACCAGGCGTCTCGTTTTGCACAAGATACAAGGCCTGCCCTGGGGTCAGTGGCTTCTATCCCCTCAAATCTGGAATCAAAATCGGGCGCAACTTTCCCCTCTTCCAGTTTTGGGTGAGGTTTCCCCCTAATTTCTGACTCAAGTTTTCTTCTCCATTTTGGGCTTCTTTCCCTCTAGGCAGTGTTTGAATTGGGAAAAATGAGCTGGGGGTTGGACTTTTCAACGGCTGGAACCCGACCAAAATTGTGATGTAGACCTAAATCCTATGTATATAGCTGATCCCCCAGTACATAATTTGACAGTCTGTTAGGGGAGTTGAGAAAACAGTTGGGGGGTTCAACCTTCCCAACCCTCCCGGCAATTCAAACACTGCCTCTAGGGCGAAAGTTTTGTTAAGGGTGTAGTTTGCCCAGTGAAAAATAGGGGGAAGTAAAAAATAAGGGAGAAGTTTTGATGTACAACCTTATCAAAACTCTCCCCCTATTTTTTCACTGCGCTCAAGCTGCGCCCACCAGGTATAGGGATAGAAGCCACTGCCTGGGGTCATGTGATGTCATGACGTCATCTGTTACGTGATCATTGCATCCGCCTACCCGATTATCCTACCCTAGACCATGACCAAACCGGAAGTGGATTCGATGCTTGCTGAGATAGTTCTATCTCCCGAGCTTCGGACACCGTATCACGTATAGGCTACGCCAGTCTCGGGCACGCGCGGCCGCGCTGAGCAATAATAAGGCCTAACTTAGCTGACGCGTCGCGATCCAATATTTGGGTCACGACTTTTACGGCCACATGACGTCATTGGTCACGTGACCATTGGCTCCGCCAAGCGCCTACCCCGAATACCTAGAAGTACAGTCGATGCTCGATTGCTGAGATACGTACAGGCCCGTCGAGAGCCACAGCGGGAACATTCTCGCGGGGTCTCTCTATAGGAAAATTTTTTTGAAATTTTCTTTTTAAAATGTCGCATTCTGGTGTATTTTATATTTTTGAGCGACGATGGCGGGCCCCCAAACTTCGCGGGTCCCGGAGTAACTTACTCCCCTACCCCCTTCTCGACGGTCCTGGACCTGGATACGTAGACTATTTGCAGGTGCGGACAGACGCCGCACGTAGGCCTACCACCGTCGGCACACCGTCACGCTGAGCAATAATAAGGCAACTTAATAGGGTGTTTACACGATCGACGGATCGAGCAGTCATCGAACAAACGTCGAGCAAACATCGAGCAAATATGACGCATGCATAAAGCATAGCCTATACGAAACAAATATCCAGCTGGCTTAAGCAGGTCTATTGGAACCCCGCCCCCTGGCTCAAGTATAGGCAATTAGGCCATCTTAGCTCACAGCTGATCACGTATTATATAGGCCTTCCAATTACAACCCGCCCGCCCTCCTAACTAGCATGCTAATTACCATAGAACGTCGAGCTAGCTGCTCGATGTTTGCTCGATCGTGTAAACACCCTGTTACTGACGTACGCGTCGCGAGCCAGTATTTACTATTTAGGGTGTACTCAGTCTGGGGTCAGCTGCAAATGTTATTTCATTGTAGTAAACTGACGCGTGTTAAACTATTCCCAGTTTTCAATATGCTATAGATAAACGTGTTTACTCATTTTGTGGGCAGGCCGGTCGAGAGCCACAGCGGGGCCCGGGGAAACATTCTCGCGAAGCCTTTCTGGGAAGAAAATTTTCGAATTTTTCTTTTTTCAATGGCGCTTTCTGGTGTACTTTGGGTTTTTGAGCGACGGCGAGGTCCCCAAACGTCGTGGGGCCCGGGGTAACTTTACCCCTTCTATTCCCCTCTCGACGGGCCTGCTTGTGCACGTACACCCCGTCCCTGTCTACGCCACTGATTAGGCTACCGGTATGATTGTAGCCTGCTGCAGCCGCTGCACACTTGTGACTATACACACAGTGATGGGCGAATTTCAGTTTTCCGAGACATTATCTCTTCGAAATGGTTATCTCCACTGCGAAGAAGTGCGGATCAAAGATCTACAAGTAAGCAAGTTCATCCACTTGGGGCGGGCCTACATATGCGCATGCAGGTGAATTGATGAGTAGCCTATATAGGCTACCGGTATAGTTCAGTTGTAACACGCCTGCCACACAGGGTCGTAATTAGGTGCATACAAGCATATGCTGCTTCCTGGGGATTGAAGTTCCATGTTAGGCTAGTCTAAGTATTTTTATTGTGACAATTTAATTCATTCGCGAAAAACTTCACACGCGCAAACCATATGTACATATTGATGTTGCTGTGGTCCGCCCAACTCGACCTGGACCAATTTTTTCATGATGTAAAAAAGGAGTTGGTGCTTTATACCCACAAAACAAGACATTCACTAGGAAGGTAAACTATATAAGTGTGCCACATACCGGTACCGTGTTAGGCCTAGTGGAACGACTGTAGAAACATAGTAGGCTATCATTTCTTTCTAGTTCTGGTTCATCTGCTGGCTGCTGCTAACTTATTTGCAGGAAAAACTGCAACAGGAATGCTGTGAAGGTCGTGGCAGCAGTCCATTCCTCGCCTACAGTCGACGGCAGATAATGTCCAATGTCGAAGCCTACAACTCTGCTCTCGGCTCCATCAACCTACCATACCTTATCGGCTACTCCATCAAGGTAACGTCCGCTGTATTGTTGTGTCACATGTATAGGCTAGTCTGAATGTCATATAATAAATTATGTAGTACATGTAGGCCTGCGTGTACCCCGGTATGTGTCGTTCGTTCGTCAAGTGTCTGACTTTTGTTAAATGTCCGAGTCTCAAAACCGGAAAGTCGCATGTGCAAAAAGATTAAATTCGATGTACAGTGTATTATGCTTAATAGTGGACAATCAACTCATCGTTGAGCTTTTAAGATTGATAGTTCGACGGTCGAACGGTCTGGAACTCTCTGCCAAGGACAAGCTCAGAGATCCAGCCAACGTGTGGTTCCGGTGATTTCAGAGAGTTTTGAAAGAAAATTACCTGCTCAGTCTACGTGACCAGCGCATTAAAGGTTTTTTCACGAAATGTCTTATGCAAATCCACGTTTTACTTTACTTATACTTTGCTAGACCTGGAACATGTTGATCAAGACACAGTCGTTGGTCATGCACAGGCGAATTACAACCGGTCGATCGTGCGACTGGTGACGTCACACGCTAACACGTGCGCGGTGGCAGTCAGCGGTCACGAGGTGGAGCTGGCGACCTCTTGCGGACTGAGCGGCGACCGCATCGTCTTCAACGGCAACGGCAAGCAGACTTGGGAGCTGAGTGTTGCCGTTAGACTGGGCTGTCTCGTCAACGTCGACTCGCTGTTCGACGCGCGTCGACTGCTCGGCGTCTGCCGCTCGCTTGCCACTGACGTCTGCGACATCAATACAACAGCCGCTCGCATCCTGCTCAGACTCAACCCAGCCGTCAATCCCGTCAGTCAACTCCGCGCGCCAATTATCAACCAAAAATTACGAAAATCAGACTTTTACCGCTGCTGTAGTCGCTGTTTTATTCTGTTTTGTATAATTGGTAAACTTAAAGGTCAACTCTTTGTCGTGGTTGTCGTTTGTTCGTTTGTCTGTTTTGTCTGTCACGGATGTATTGTGGCTAAACGGTGCAAGATAGGGCCTATTGGTATTGATCACTAATAGGAAGTCGCATACTGGCTTTAAAATGACATAAATCATTGACTTTCGATGACCTTGAAGGGTCATAACGCATATGGAATGGATAATGTTTCAACCTATAAGTTGTTATATCTCTGAAATGGTGAGAGATACGACCAAGGTTACTATTAATCACTAACAGGAAGTGAAGTGGCATACTCCCTTTCAGATGAAATGAACATCATCGACCTTGGATGACCTTCAAGGTCAGTGACGATTAGTACGGTCGGCCCCACCCTAGCGATAACTGGGCTTTTTGTTTTTTTTCGGTTCTGTATAAAATTTCATTTGTGTCAAGTTTTACGGTTAGTTGTTAGAGCAACTTTTTGGACTATGTACTCGTTCTGTCATTATCTTTTCATTTTCTGGGAATAAAGTGATGATACGAGGGACGTTAAAAAAGTTTTGCAAGTCGATATGTTAGACTGAAAAACTTTTTAAAATGTATACACCAATAAAACGTATTTCTTTCCGAACACGTATGAGCCTAAAACGGATCTGACGTCATTATAATGTATGACGTCATAGGGCGTTAAACAGGAACGATTTGAAGTGCTAGCGCAAACAGCGTAAAATTAGGCTAGATGTTGCACGCCATTTCTCCAGCCCACAGCCGGATTTTCCAATATGAGCCTCTGGGACATGTGATATTATGAAAGCCCTGACAATTACGCCAATGAATTTCTCATTCGTGACTCTAGCTTCGTACAATATCACTCTACCTGCAGCAAAGGCCTGACTTACAGTAAATATTATTCTCTTCTGAATTTCAAAAATTTTCTCTGTGGTGTCCGCTATTCAAACAATGAATGACTCAAGTCTGTGGTGGAAGCCTGGCTAGAAGAACAGATGTTAAACGTTTTATGACGTCATAAGTTATAATGACGTCACATCCGTTTTAAGCTCACATGAGTTTGGGAGAAATATGCGTTTTATTGGTATAGGTTTTAAAAAGTTTTTCAGTCTAACATATTGACTTGCAAAACTTTTCGAACGCTTTTCATATGCATTATGCAATTATGAACGAGGGCACAATGAGAACAGGGAACATAATTAGCACAATGTAACAGCAGAAGTAGTAGTAGTATTAGTTAGTAGTAGTAGTGTTGTAGTTGTTTTGTAATATGTCTATCGACTGCAGGCGGTGCATCCGTTTCTGGCGACGGGGCTGGCACAGAGCAAGTTCGGCATCGACTCGAGTCAACTGGATGACGTACTGGACGTGGTTGCTAGCGAGCCTCGGCTGCTGAGACTGGTCGGCCTTCACTGTCACCTTGGATCCACCATCGACAACGTCTTCGTCTTTCGGTCAGTCCGGTATAATAAAGCAAGGTTTCCATCCAACGCAGCGCAACTCAAACCCCTGCGTAACAAAGCACAGAAGCAAGAACACAACAAACACAGTGAACGCAAAAAGTGTGCGGTAAAGCCTAAATTCCATTACGCCGACTTTCACTCGAAGTTTCGGTGAAAGTCGTGGACACAAACCATCTCGACCTCTTGAGATGGTTGCGACGAAGTTCGTGACAAGTCTGCGACAAACTCGTTAACTTTGTGTCGCTCTAATAGTCCGTGACATTGCACGGGGAAAGTCTGCGGACTTCGTCGCAAAGTCGGCGTAATGGAATTTAGGCTTAATCCAGCAGATAATCAAACAGACAGGCAAAGCTGAAAGCATAACCTCTTTTTCTTTCCATTCGGCGGACATAATGATAATGGCTGCTGCTGATGATGATGATGATGATGAAGGACGAATTAACTTTAGCG
>Ga0209671_1002726_pt1 | contig 16466 bp, 6 predicted proteins | sample WorMetHERISLAND2_2_FD_187401 | JGI IMG/M metagenome (GOLD analysis project Ga0209671, IMG submission 187401) | Marine gutless worms symbiont microbial communities from Max Planck institute for Marine Microbiology, Germany - Olavius geniculatus... | ecosystem: Host-associated > Annelida >...
AAATACATTTTTCTGGATAGAACTTTCCCCCCCCCCCAAAAAAAAAAACGCATGTAGGTGGTACAAATTTTGTAAGTTATCAGTACACAAATTCTGCGTATAAAAATCTAATCGAGTTAAATAAGCAATTAAAGCATATACAGTATACACTGTGTGCTCAGTGCGCTGCTAAACCACTCTAGGAGTCAGTCTACTCGTATTTTCTTTGGGAGTCGGAGCAGACTTCTAAATTCTAATGCAGCGAAATAAAGTTTTCACATAAACAAAATCGATAGTTCGTGTAGGTCAACTCACCAAGTGTACTCAGATTGTCGCCTCTAAGTTACAAGTTCCAATAGCACACACTTTCAGCTACAACCGAATATTTTTCAATTAGAACTGCAAATTTTGAGCAGGAATGCACGTTAAGAAAAAGGCCCCCTGCCTGCGAGGAAGATTTGTACGTCTGGTGGCGGGTATCCGCCGAACGCGACGCAGCGCAGCACGCCGGGGATTGTTTCAACGAACGTCAGTGTTCGGTTGACGTCGCCGTGATTCTTTCTCATCATCATGCATTGACTTACCTGTCCATCACGAGTCCAACATTGTCACTGATGTCCGTACTACTACTGTATATATCTATCTAGCTGCTGTTGACGTCGCTGTGCTTGGTCGGATGATCGAGACCGTACGACGTCGACGAAAACGAAGACTTGCGGTGGTAGATCTCCGAGCCGTTGTGGTTGACGAGCAGCACGTCACTTACAGCCGCTGTACCACGCACAACGACCGACACAGTTGACATCGAGGCTTACTGAAGTAAAGTAAAAAGTAGATTTATTATACTGCAACGCATATTTTTGGACAAACCTCTAATGTGTTGGTCACCCACACCGGCAGTCAGCTTCGTGAATTTAACGAACTTGAGAGTTACACCTTGCGCTTTCGGCAGATCTTTTCCAAAGACTAATAAAACACGTGACTTTGTTCAAATGTTTTCTGTCTTAGTTACGATTTGCAACAAACATCATGATGACAAGCGTTCAGTCTTTTGGTACTTGCATGAGCTACCGTCAGCAGACTGGAAAATCATCTCGGTAAATAACCAGCCACCGAGGTGGCAGGTCAACTCAGCCTGGCCATCCCTCTACAGATAAGCGCAGTGAGTACTAGCGAAAGATGGGACGTAAACAGGCACACCGTGCGATGCAATAACACTACATCCGGGATGTTGCAGAGTATGCTGGTGTCCGGCTGAGTGAGTGGATGTCAAAAATCGTAGAAGAGACACTGAGGACAGAAGAAGATAAATACAGAATGTTGGTGACAAAAGAGTTAATTAATGCACGACGAACAGAAATGGAAAAAAATGTGTCATATCACCGACAGTACTGGCGTGACACTTAATGAGAAACAACATGGACCACAACGTAACTTACCATAGACACACGAGTAGGCCTATATCACAAACCTCTGACAAAGAGATAATGTGTGACGGAACCGAGTAGCGAATTCAGCGGTCCGTTTATTTCGCACGTATAGTTACCGCTATCTTCCAACGAAACGTCTGCAGCACGATTTCACAAACAATCTGTACAAGCATTTTGAAGCATAGCATCAGGTAAAGGCATTCATCTCGTAAACTCGCTGAGACAAAATTATTAATGAGTTCAGCATTTAACGTGAAGTTAGCTCACGTTTCATTACTTGCACTTAGCCACCCAACGATAAACTTCTGAGGGCCGTGACTATGGTCCTCTTTGGTGCTTGCTTGTGCTGTCTCACCGACCGAAAAACAAAATTTCAGCACACACAAGATACAGTTTAGGTGGTGCGTTGACAGTATTATGACTATACAGTTGATGACTCTGCTCAAGGGACCGAGATCATATCAGCTTCGGCTACGACGCTCTGTTTTGTCCGTGTGAAACCTTCAAACATGCACATAAAAACTAGATTTCAGTAAAACGGAGGTTGAAACGTCAACAGATTTGTCACCAAGTGTTACAATTTAATAAATTTGCATAGCTTATCAACAGCTATCAAGTGTGCGCGGTAGAGTCAAAATTCCCCAGCGGGGAAAGTCGCCGACACAAATCGTGAAAGTCGTGTAATAGAAATTGGACTTAGCCAGTTGACCTGCGATGGTAAGTCGAAGAGTGTAGTCCGGCGGTCGAGACTGGAACGCTACGGTGAAGCGACGAGTTGACTCGAACGGCTCCAGCACGTTCGCCATCATATTAACTTGAGTCTGCTCGTGTCTCTGAGCTTTGCGCCACCAGACCGGGTTGTCGAACAGGTTGAACCGGCTGTCTGCGGTGAACTCACAGTTGAGACGCACCGTCTCTCCGGAGTTCACGAGTAGCACCTGACCTTTTGATAACATCTCCATTAGCGACCCGCCTTCAACACATGTAGTGCACATAAACATACAGGTAGTCCGAGCAAAGCTCACGTGACGTGCGACAACATCCGTGCTACCACGTGGGGAATCAGTGTACAGCGTGCAATAAAGTAACAATGCGTTAAAAAGGGTACTCGAATGCTGACGCCTCCGTACAGAAGACTCTTTGAACCTAGGAGGTCAAAACTCAGACGGTTAAAATATGTTTTATGCTGCAAATTTCGTGTGCAGGTTGTCCTGGCCTATCTCCAGTAATTTCGGCGCAATCTAAACTTAAGACTCGCTTTATTTCGTGTTGACGCAGTCGTAGTGGAAATAAGCCTTTACATGCTGTCGCGCGTAATAAAATTGGACCCACCACATACACACAGATCTACACATATATCTACACGTATGTTCGTTTCGCAGCTGTCTGTAATAACGAAAGTCCATAAAAGTCAGTAGATTTTTACAGCCTAATTTAAATGTAACTTTGTCAAGTTCTTGTCCATTCTTTGTACATTTTTATTGTTTTATTTTTTTTGCTAAATTGTTTTCTCTATCGCAAATGGTTGAATGAGTCACTTTTTAGACCTTCCTACGTGTAGTCTGAGTAATTTAATTACGTTTATTTACTGCTCTTATTCAGTAATTAAACTCTACGTTATATTCGATTTTATCACAGTCTGAATTTCGTTAGATTGCGCAATAAATCTGTGTAGTGATAGCTAAAAGTATGGATGTACGCTGCTTCTGTATCAGCGCATGACGGATAGAAAGAACAAGAATAGCACTGGCAATGTGCTCGTGCAGACAGTAACATTCATCAATGAACATTCGTCGCCGACTGGGTCTATTGCGGCACGGTCCGCAGCGTGATGACATCTCATGACAGTGAACATTCTTGTCGTAAGCCATCAATTCACCTGCGTCTGTTCGGTGTATACTGGTGACAACATGATTGGTAATTTTGCACGTTACAAGCGAAAAAAACTATAAAGACCGACCAGGTTGTAAGTTAACTGTTTTTTCTTCTGTTTTTACAATAACAGATATACATTTTAAGTCAAAAATGATAACAAAGTCTTGTCAATATCTTCGCCAAACATGATCGATTTTTTGTCAAAATTTGTCACTGTAGACTTAGCAAAAAATCTTATTATACCTCAAATTTGCCGTTACACAACCTCGACGTTCAAAAATTGCGCTAACCGAAGCACAGCAACAGAAAAAATGCGCATGAAGTCAGATTTAGCTCGCTGACATTGATCGCTGCGACAGTCGTCTCGTGTATTCACTACAGGCAACTGGTCCCGGCGATTGTCGCGGCGACGATCGCCGCGATGATCACCTCGTGTAAACACTACATTACATGTGACTATATTATTATTAAGGGAAAAGTGATCGCGACAGATCAGCTGGTACGAAACGAATAAGATTAGCTATAAATTTATCGTTCTGTATGCCAAATACCATGCACGAAATAGTGTCGTAGTGTCAGTTTTCACCGCGATCGTTGTTTTCTAAAAAAATTAATTAAAGCAAACCGTCAAAAACTGCTCACAACAGTTGCTAAACTGTGTTATGTTTGTTCAAGTATCTGTGTTAAAATGCTTAGGAAAGTGGCACGCAGGAAAGAAAAACGACAAAGCAAAACGCTTTTTGGTGGAAGAATGATGTACAGTCAGTCGCTAATGGTGATAGACGGCGTGCTAAAATTGGGTTACGTCAGTGCGATATTCGTCAATCCTGGAATCAAAATCGATGGAACCATCACATTTACTGTCTGCTGTACGTCAGGTCTCTGTTACAGTATACATATTATTATTAAAACTATAGCTAAAGCGAACAGAGAATACCAGTATTCAGACATTAAAGTTTCACAAGGTAAAGTAGTAACGCGTTTGAGGTGCAGCACATGCTCTTTAATCATACTTTTGTTACATATTCTATAAGCTGACACTATCAGGAAAACGTTTAAAAATTAGTTAATATTTTGAAAAATACTGAGAAAAGTTCGATTTCTTGTTTTCATGACTAACAGGGTGGAAGAAATGCCAATACAAAATTATTTTACCACATGCCATTCTGTTGCCAGTTTTAAACGTACAAGCGTATATATAAAAAAACTGTGTTATGATTGCCAATACATAATACATAGTCCGTATTAAAGCCATTTTAGTTCAAGTTTTAAGTGACGTCAGCAATTCATAAGTGTCAAATTGTATCTAAGTTTTACACCACATAAGTTGATTGTGCAAAATATTTAAATTAAATGTTTGTCAAGTAAAAAAAGAAACAGAGCTAAATGACCTGCTAGGTCAATGAAGAATAACAGTAGCGTTGCACATCGCGATGATATTGTCAGTAGTCTCATCCATTCTTCCATGTTCTCCGCGTGCTTGCGATGTCTTGCCACTGTCAAGCTAGATGTTAATGAGAGGTTGTTAGTTTCTTATCACGGCACCTGTCTGCGTTGGCACATGATATCCCGTGTGCTTCATGTTTTTTACTCATCTGTCTTCTTCGTATCGCACAAAAACTGACCAAAAAACAAACGCAAACAAGTTGGCAAACAAGTTAGTTAAGAAAAAAGACATCCAAAATGCAAGCATAAAACTAAGTCAACGGAAACAAGTCAGTCTAAAATCGACACGACTGAACAGTGAACAGCGCTTGAACTTTATACGAATGAAGCAATACCGGGCTGATTACTGTGACATTGGTTAAGCTCACAGAATGACAGAAGTCATAGTTCATGGAACACGCAGCATTGCTGTTATACCGTGTCCCAAAAACGTCCCACTTTATCGTTGTCTATATCTTTACAAATATTGACCAATTTTCAATAATTCGTTCACTGCCACATTCTCTGGAAATCCCACTGCACTTTAGCTGCGTAATTTTCATGTGTGTCGCAGCCCGAAATCGCGAATATTCACCAAAACAGCTTGTTTTGGGGGTTCAAGATCGTTCAAAATCGTCGACGTTGATACCCTTATGAAGCTCTTCACCAGTGTCTGTTGTGATCAGCAGCATGTCCGTGCCTATCTGTAACCGTTTTGCGTTTTCACGCTATACGAGCCAATAGCGGTAAAATAAAGACATTTTATGGGGCACTCCTATTTCATGTCCCCGTTCGAGGAATCCGCCTAACCCAGCAGCATAAAATTTTGTCACAAAAATACTAGAGTCCTTCTGGCATCCTGCAGTGAAGATTTTGTGACCCTATAACTTGCTCCGTTTTGATACAATCGCAGAGCGTGACAGACACACACACGGACGGACGAACGCCTATGCCATGGCTAAGACTCGCGAAGCATTCTGCTGTCGCGCGTAAAACAAACTGCTTGCCTGCGAAATAGAAGCCAAGTATATACTACATCCGTCCTGCGGATTGCAAGCAATTGCTTTTCACTGAACGATAGCTGCGACAGTAATTATGCTGTCAATAAGCAAAGTACCTGATTATGCCGCCGCGTCGCCGACGACGACCGCTGGGTGGTCTCTAGACGAACATCGTTACGACGTCGGCAATAATCGCGACAACGTCGTTTGCACGTCAACATGCCGCTCCCAGCGCTAGCCCGACGGTCACGACACCAGTTAGCATACGTCAGAGACACACGGTGAACGTCTAGCATTTAACGGTGTCGAGCACGAAGATGCGTCGTCGAGCTGACCTGGAGTCGTGCTCGCGCTGATGAAGTGCCGATCGTTGCACTGTGTGGCTGCCGCAACGTACGACGTGCACAGCACTTGCCGTGCGAGCGGTTACCATGCAACGCGCCGTGCAGACGCACAATTTGCTCACGCACCCAGACCACCGCTGCTGCTGCTGCTGCGCACACGATGTCTGTGACCGTGGCCTGTTTGTTGTCTCGAGGTTGCGCAACGCCCAAATACTTGCTTTCATTAACATATTTAAAAAATAACACTAAGCAAAAAATGAAAAAAACGTACATGCAATGGAATAAAAGTGACTAAACAATAATTTACATTCGCTCATGGTTTTCCTGTAACCATTTTTTTCAAAACACTTATTTCTGTGACTGCTCCATCTTAGTCCGTTTATGTTAGTCTTTTCGCCATGTTTGTTTTCCAGTTGCTATAAAACTCTGTAGTAATTTCTGGACTTAAACTGTCGACAGAAGTGATGGGAAAACATAATAATCGTTCTTCTTGTTAAAATACGTGTTGATAATTGACTTAGGCTATTCTAAATAAAGACAGAATATTTGATGGTTAGCAGAAGCAACAAAATAAACAGCGCAGTATTAGCGAGCGTAAATGAAATAGTATCTCGGAGGATGGTCGAAGGCCTCGTGCAAAATTAATGTAGCTCTCAATTCCAATCAGGTAATCCGCAAGAGACAAGTAATGTGTGTAAATGTAAGCATACACATGCAGATGAGCTTACGAGTTACATAAGTTATAGTGTACAGGATTATGAAACAGGCTATATAGCTCAGAGCTATAAAGTTAAAGTAAAAGAACGCATGTATAGCCTGTACGTTATAAAAATTGTTCAGAAAGCCGCTTCAGTCACACTAATTAACGGAAGCGGGGCTAAGCAAATTCAACGCACACATCGTACCGTAATTATGTTAGAATGCTATTTTCCTGGCCTATTAAAAGGTTTCTAATGACTGCACTGCTTAGAGATAGATTTATGTCTGTGTATTTTAAAGCAACGTTAAAATCACACAACTTGCGACATTACTGTTTTCATGACTTCCACAAAACGACAGCTGTTACTCAAACGTCGTGGTGCGTGCAGAAATGAAGAAAAACGAATGCGGCTAATTTTGTGGCTGATGCACTAAGACTTCGAACGACAAAACTGTCCATATGCGGTTTTGTTCTCGCTGAAGCAGCTGCAGCTTCACTGTATTCATGTGATTGACATTCTCGGCTGGCTGCAGTATTGGTTGGTACTCCCAGGACAATCACAGAACAGTGCATCCGAGGCCGACGCACCAACACGTGTTTCTGCAAGTTTATAGGTTGAGTCTTTTTTCGATTGTCCAACGACAGCCTCGTTGAGACTGGAAAGCCAACGGTCGGTTACGCGTCGTTGAATGTCTGTTCGTCGTGTGTGGACACGATGTAAGACATTGGATTGGGTAACACAATGATGCGGGCTGACGACGGCGCAGCAGCAGCAGCAGCAGCCGTAGATCAGACGCTCCGAGCGCTCGTCGACAAAAAGTATCCCGACCACCGGCCGGTGTCGCATTCGCCATGTCAGACAATATCGTCAGCGTGTCCAAGCAGCCACGCCACACATAGCAGTCCTATACTATCCGCGAGCACTTGGTCGAAGATTTAAGCTACAACTCCACTACTTAGCTTTGTTGTGGACTTGTCGTGCAACAATTCGTTCAACTTGCTGCGCAACATCGCGACACATCAGGATGTTGTAGATTCGCCGTAGACTTTTGATTTGTCGTAGTAGATTTGTTGCGTGTAACTTATTGTACACTGTCACCGCTGGTATGTTGACAATTAATCTACAATAAGTCACAGTAAGTGGACTTTGAATCCTACATAATACAGCCAAGCGGGCGGTTGTCGACGGCGTGTTTTCCACCCTTGCCGCTGCCCATCATAAACCGAATGCGCCAAGACGGAGCGACCAAGCAAGCTCGAGCGAGAGGCACGATTCAATCATCTTAAAAGCGTTCCCGGCGGAGCAAACGGCGCATATCTGCCATAGCGTGATTGGGTGCGCTGCAGGCAGACCACACACACGACGACGAGACGACACGTGTCGACACAGAGCTCTACGTCACTGATGACGTCGAGGCACTTGCTCTACCAACCACCACCAAACACATGCACCCGAACGGCGCACGGTAATCACACATTAGGCCTATAATTGTCGCGTATGTCGCTGCCGGCATCGCGACTCGTTTGGCTTGACTTGTTCCTTCTGTAGCACTGTGCATACATACTAAAGCATTCTCAGTGATTTGGTTTTGACCAAACGCCATGTAGCGGCGTTAATACGCGGCCGTCCTATTAATACGCGGTTGTCCTATAGGCCGCGTTACGCGTCTCGCCCATCCGTCTGTTTTGGCTGTATACCTCTCTCTTACGGACTTCTGACTAGAAAACGAAAAAGCCTAGAATAACAACGAACGTTCAGTTCAAGAGGTCAACGGTCAAACTCGTATAGTTTGTGCGCTGTTTTGAAAGAAAAATAGTCTCGGGACAGTAGAGAGCAAGCATCATTTTAGAAACCAATAGCGATTTATTTCTCTTGCTTGCTTCTGACAATAAAGTACGCAAAACACACGAAACACATAAATTAACAACTCAACTCATTAGGCCTCTGTTAAGTTCGCGACTGGCTACTGTATACAACAGGGCAAACTATAGACTTCCAAGACTTAAGCGGCCGCTGAACAAACAGGGTTCGTTTGATGACTGGGCTGCGTGTCGGGCGTGACTGTCACGTGACAACTGGCCGGTGGTCACGTGACTGACTCACACGATTGTAATCAGTCATCGGTCGTCGGCGAATCAAAAACTCATTAGTCTACGACGTTGTCCCGAGTCGCACGATCGCTCATCGGACGATGACATCCAACACACTTCGACTTCGACCATCATCATGTCAGGCTGCTGAATCTTCCTGCATCTTCTGTCTCTGACCGTTTGATGCTGATGATCTCAGGCTACAGTAGGCCTACGCGTATTGTCAGTGTTTGAATTACCGGGGGGGGGGGTTAAGGGGTTAAACCCCCAACTGTTTTCTCAACCCCCTAACAAATTAGACCCCCTGTCAAATTATGTACAGGGGGTCAGCTATATACTGTATACATACGATTTACATCACAATTTTTTCGGTCTCCGACCGTCGAAAAGTTCAACCCCCAGCCAATTTTTCGCAATTCAAACACTGCGTATTTTGACAGTTGTATTGCACTTGTATAGCACCTTATCATATTTAAGATTACCTCCCCTCCTAGTCAAGTTACCCTCCGATCAAATCATTTAGCGATATGCTAGCAGTTAGTTTATCGGAGAAGTTAGCACAGCAATAACGTGTTACGAAGATTGGCATCTCCGACACAGCAGCAGTAGCAGCACCAACTGTGTTGACTATCGAATGAGATATTGCAGAGAGGAAGTAGTGCCTGGTAATTTCCGGCAACTTACTGCAGTGTGACGTCGACTTGCAGCAACTGCTACAATGCTGCATTCGCACCGAGCATGGGCGTAGTTAGAAATATGAACAGGAGACGCAGAAAAAGTGCTTAAGGCGCAACCTGCCAGCAACACGTCCCTGGTTCAAACACTGTTTGCACTTACGACTCATACTGCACCCTAGTTAGCCTACTATCGTTTTCATTACGCGGCCGGTGTAGTGGAAAATTCGTCGCACCAGAAAATTATCCCCACACGCAGCAGTACAAATTAGGGTTAAGATTAAGGATAGAGTTGAATTTAGGGTTAGGGTTAGGGTTAGTTACATTATGACAATGTGGAAGTGGAAAGAATTTTCCAGGTGTGACAAATTTCCCACGACACCGGAAGTCGGACGCTGGACTTCGGATGTATGCGGTACGGTCGGCTCGTAACAGTGACAGCTGGGCTTCTTGTTAATTATTATCGCGACTGTTAACACGTATATGCAGTAAACTGCTTTTTCAAACGTAAGCCAACTGCAGTACTGTTAATGACCGACGTAGGCAACAACACGAACGTTTGGTAGGTTCGACGGTTTGCATGCGAGGGCCGTTGAACTTGCCACGCGCTGCACGCATAAAAAACCGCAATAAAAATTACAAAACAGTTGCAACAGATGGTGCAGGAGTAATACAGCGGCGATAAAACGCATTTACTCCGACGTAGGCCTACGCTGCTGTTATCAGCACGCGCGCCAATGCATCCTAAGCTGCAGAGCATTAAATTCTGGACGCTTGCTAAATACCTCGCATTGCGCCGTTTTGTCTGCCATTCTCCAAGCAGCTACAGGCGAATACAGCGATGACACAAGTATTGATCACAGAAGCGCGTTGCGGCCATTTTTGCCCAAGATCAGTCACAAAAATCACTTGCAGCATGCTATAATAAAAATTCGCATTTTCCTTATTACTATCCTTGTTATTTTGTACAAGACGGACTAAAACAAAAAAACGAAACACATTTATCACAGGAACGTAATATAAACCCTTAAGTACATCGTATTCTTGCCCTAAAACAGACTAATGGGAAAAGATGCACGAGTAGGCTTAGTAAAGCTTAGTAAAGCAAGCCATCGAAACGAAAGCAACACTAATTTCCAGTGAATTTATGACAAAGATAACATCAAAATGGTAGCGTTTTGCTGCTGTGCCGGGGCTTGCAGGTTTAATGTCACGACTTCACGCAAGTAAATATACACGTACACTGATGACGTCATCAAAGCTGTCAAACATAGGCCTAGACGCTTATAACAAATATGGCGACGACTCTATGTTGGCTTCTCACAAATACGTTACTTCAAACGCCAACATTTTGAGGTTTGCGATGTGTCGTTAAAATGACCTTAAATATCTGTTAAAATTTCTTATAAACTTCTTATATACCAATGTTCAAACAGACAGCAACAACGGATAACACGATCTAAGTAACTTCATAGAATGAGTACTGATGTCATAGAAAAAAACGCAGAGCAATGACTAACGCATTTACTGCCAGTAACTGGCATACATAATATGAAACAGATAATAATAATTTAAGCAAACACCTGCACAATATTGAACAAAAGTGAACCAATCTTAATATGCTTAATTACAAAGTAAATGTCACACACGTCGTGACATCTTAATTGTAAAATTACCTTAATCTCAGTAATTATTAATTAATCACACGATTAAACTGTTTCTGCAGACACAGTTAGTTACATATAAACAACATCAGATAAATCCAGTAAAATGGCCATTCAAAGTAAAATATCTCAAGCGTTCAAAAATCTTGAGCTAAGAACAAGTTCAAGACATCCAGAAAGAAAGAAACAGACAGACACAAAGAGACACAATGTAGCATCCTTGAAGTTTAGAGAGCGCCACAGCATAGTGCACAGTGCAAACAACTGAGTAACGGCAAAATTCAGTAATTAGAATAATTATACAAATTGTGCTAAGTTTAAATGACAATCATTAACATGATGCAGCTGTACAAGAGTAGGTTAGAACCCAAACTCCACTAATTTGACTTGTTGTTAAAATACAACAAGTCTTACAACAGAAGACTGCTGCTGCACAACATCGACATGCAGGGTGGGCCAAAAATGGCACCATTTATTGTACACTTCATAACTTCACAATTTATTAACCGATTTTCAAAATTCTGTCATTGTCAGTATCAGGAAACAATTTGTAATGAAACTGTCACCATAAATCCCACCACACCTCAAGTGTGTCGCTACACTACCTCGTGAAATGTCAGATGACACACTCAAGCCGGCGACGCCACTGACCAGTTGCGTGATCAACGTTGATCGAGCCCGGCATGTGGTTCCCAAACAACCCAAACTTAAATCCGGCCAATTACGCTGTTCATAATCGGGATGCCCTTCAACAGATGGCCTATCAATGTTGACGATTCACCACAGTCAGCCAACTATAGAGAGCCATCGTCGCTGTGTGGGGCAAAGTGCTGTAGCGTTTGGTTGATCGCACCGTTGGTCAGTGGGGTCGCCAGCTTCAATGCGTTGTCCAGCAGCAAGACGGACACATTGAACATTTGATGTGAAAACTGTGAGATGTGATTTTTTAGACAATAACTGATACAACAAACATGTTGTTTTTGTTATTAATTTCTTAAAATGTGTTGTTACAAAAGTTGTCTTGTTTTTTATTGTTATTCTTAAGACACTGACATTTTACGAAGTAGTGTAGTGACATACTTTGGGTGTGATGGAATTTATAGTGAGTGTTTTATTGCAAATTGTCTCTTAATACTGTCAGTGAAAAAAATTTGAAAATCAGTTAATATTTGGTGAAATTATGACTTGGACTTGGTTCATCCTGCATCCTGTATGCACAGGGCCACACGTTGACGCCACGTCTGTCTGTCTTGAGCTGATGCTTCAACTTCCTCCAAGGTGAGTCCCATTCTTTGAAGGTCCTTCTTTGCTACACCTTTCCAGCTTGTCCTTGGCCTGCCAGGTTTTCTCTTGAAATTATGAGGCGTACAAAAAGGTGCCATTTTTGGCCCACCCTGTAGACATGTCAAGATGTTGTCAACTTATCGTTGCAAGCCTTCAAGCAAATCAAAGCGAGTGGAGTCTGAGCCATAGTCTGCAGGGCACTAGTTAGTCGACGTAGTTAACAGAACGTACTGAATGCAATCCCCAGATCCCAAATTCTGGGACCGGATTCCGGCCGTTTTTGCTATCCCACGATTAGCAGAGTCTTAATTATGGTATTTCAGGATTACAAAAAAATTGTTAAAATACTTTTTTGACTGTTATAAATAATAAAATACCAATTATAGCATCTAATGAAATATTTCATGTGTGCAAAACTCCTTGCTGTGAACCATAAGTCACATTTCAACAGTTAAAGTCACTCCCAATCCCCGATGGTTTATTTATTTTTCGTATCATGCATTTTATGCATGAAATAAGTCTAGTAGGGCTACTACAGGGATACTAAATAACGATCACTTTTTAAACCTAATCCCGAAAATGAGATCTCAGAATTACAAATTTCTTAATTTCAGATCCTGGGATTGAGAAATCAATTCCGGGATTGCTGGGGGTGTTGACAGTCAGTATCCACGCAAGAGATTCTCGTCGTCATTGTCGCTGGCTGTCATCGAAGCAGCTGAACGTCCGCCGGGGGCAGCACGGCTCTTCTCCTTGAGTCGTGAGCTGAGCAGTATGTGCTGCAGCACGCCAACTCGGATGTCCATCTGTGTACACTCCTGACGCAGCAATTCCATCACCTGGCGAATGCGAGCTAATGGAGCTACACATCAACAGACACATCCCACACACACGCCGCAATCAACACAGTTGCCCTTACCTCCTTTTTGTTTTATTATGCAGCCTTGGGAATAGGAAAAGCAAAAAACATAAAAAAGTGTGTATGGATAATGCCACTTCATGGATGGGACAAAGCCTGAAAATGCAATCCGGAACGTGGACAACAGATTGGTGTGAATAACGATGATACATAGTGCATCCTAGCCTCAAAACCAGGATGCCTAAAAGCAAAGCAAAGTAAGGCAAGAAAACGCCTAGTATGTCTTACATCCACTAGTTCGTCTGTCCGTTCCTCATATCTATATATGCACAGGTTCTGATTCGAAAAATAAAAAAGTGTGAAAAACAAAAATTAAATTAAGTTAGACCGTACTGGCTAAAATGCTTAACTGGCAGTTTCCCTTCAGTTTTAGCTGATGTGAACGTTTCTCAGCGACGGAGTAACCAGTGTGCAAATTTTCAGTTCAAAAGATCAAAAGTTACAGCTCTAACTGGACAGCTGCATAACATGTCAACACTGGACTGACACACTTTTCTAGTTTTTATGCTAACTAATGTAGACCAATTTTAATAATTCTTAGACTGCTGCATTCAACAATGTCTGTGAAGGAAGCTGACATAAAATGTAAAACGTTCAGTGTATATGTCTTTAAATCTAATGCCGAGATATCTCACAAAGTGAATTTTTAATATTTAACTACAACTTCAGTCTTTATTACACAATACACATCCTCATGCAAAATGTAGCAATTCAGTACTATCACTTAAAATGCCATGCATTCAAAGCAATGTTGATGCGATTTAAATCAAGTCATTGATTCAAATCATTGATTTAAATCATGATTTAAAAAGTCTGACAAATTGCAGCCCCATAAATATTCACAAACATTAGAATTCATGCATCACCAGGTTAAAATTGTAATTAGTTCTTTGCCAGGCTGCTATAAAAAATAACATGTATTTTTTTAAAAAAGAAACTCTAATCAAGGCCAATTACTGTCATCCACAAACTAACAGATAAAAGTAACACATTGTTTACCACAGATGGCATAAAATGGTGTAAAAAACTAATAAAAATCAAAAAATCGATTTAAATTTTAAAAAATCTGATTTAAATAAAAAAAATCGATGCTTTCGATTTTTATTTAAAAAACCGTGATTTTTATCAACCCTGATTCAAAGCATTTATAAACACACTTAAGCTATGTAGTAATATGCTGTGGTATTTCGCACGTACCACCATCTGTCATGGTGCTCCCTCGGTCCTCCATTTCTTGCTTAATATGATCCAATTCATCTGAGATCTATTACAGACATTAGCAGAATGAGGCTATAGATTTGCACATACACAGTAAAATAGTAATTTATGTAAAAAAATGATATTTATCAGACATCAGTAATATACCATAAGATACCACTGGTTCAAACAAAAAATATGGACCAACAACAACAACTTTCAATTTTTTAATCAGCCAACTTTACTGGAGTTAAGCCAGGTAATCAAAAGTAAACTATGAGAATTTTTGGCCAAAACACTCAACACAGGCCAGATTTTTACCAGACATTTAACGATGACTCTGGTTTCTGTCAATTTCATGACTAAGCTGATGTTGTCCTAGAAATAGCCTAAGCATATGTTAAACTATGATTTAAAGCGGGAAAAACAAGTGTTAAATAAACTCATACAAAGTCTTATTTCATGCTGGCCAACGGTCGTGTAGCCTGTATGGTGGTTCGTTTGGTCCCATATGACTGCACCCACGGGACAGGCCCACCAGTGCGTTATCCCACTCCAGACAATATGATGGACATAGGCAGTATGATTCCATGCGTGGAATAATGCTTGTTATTTGGGCCACGCTAAACCTATCTATGATAATGATGATGACGATGAGATTGCAATAACCTCGGCGAGGGTTCGCGAGCGTTCTGACACGCCACCGCTGGCCTGCCTGTACTGCTCTTTCGTCTCTGCCAGATGGTCCTGTGCCATGCGAAAGTTGGCGAGCGGCTGTTCAAGGTGGTTGTTGAGGTAGTTCTCACGTGAAGTGATCTTCTCCAGAGTCCGGTTGATGTCATCGTGAAGTCGTGTGAGCTGAGATGACGTCTCTTTCAGCGCTTCCTCGATGTTCTTCTGATGTGAATGCATCTCGTCTACGTGACCACGCCAGTCCTGCCCATACAGGTGTCACATCACACTGCCATCCATGCATTACTGCCTGCTGACTTGTCTTCACTGACTAACACAGACGACAACAGTTACAAGTTTTATAACAACAATAACCTAGCTTATACAGCGCTAGTATGTAAAAAACCTCAGAAGTGCTGGAACACTTAAATATCTGATGGAAATAGTCACTTTGATCTAGATTTGCATAATTAACATTGTCAGTGCTCACAGAGTTCCAGACAGTGGGTGCAGTGCAGCAGTAGGTTCAGTCTATTATTATTACTAGAAGCACCCCGAGGGAGTTTACCGTTATGAAGCACCACACGGTGTGCTAAGCTGACGGGCTTGGCAGAATCAGCGGGGAAAAAAGACCTGGCAACTCAACTCCTGCCCCCTCAGGCTGCCCATGGGAGCAGGTGGGGGGCAACGCAGGGGCATGTACCTAAGGCCCAAGAACTCAAACGCCGAGTCGGGGTCCGCGACCACGCAACAGGGAAGGCGTTAGAGGGAACTGACAGACAGACAAACAGACAAACAGACAGACAACCAGACTTTCCGTGCATTATAATAAGACTATTGATATTATTACGATCGCTTGATCATTAAACTGATTACTTAAGTAAAATTAAACAAGACTCAATGAAACTAACTCAAACAGTCAAACAAACCTTTAATAATAAAACTAAAATTCCAAAAAAATGTTACAATGTTCATCATCCATAAACTATAAAACCGAAATTATAGAACATGTTCTTCTGAACTACCTTAAAACCAGCATACAATCTCTATCTACTTTTCGATACCATCTCTAACATTTTTACTTTTCGTTGTACTATATAACACACCAAGCACATTCAAGGTAACTTGCAGTTAATGACTAACCACATATAACTTACTTACTTACTTACTTGCTTACTCATATAAGACAGTTTGTACAAACTGCTTTTTCC
>Ga0209671_1002728_pt1 | contig 16455 bp, 6 predicted proteins | sample WorMetHERISLAND2_2_FD_187401 | JGI IMG/M metagenome (GOLD analysis project Ga0209671, IMG submission 187401) | Marine gutless worms symbiont microbial communities from Max Planck institute for Marine Microbiology, Germany - Olavius geniculatus... | ecosystem: Host-associated > Annelida >...
GTTTATATGCTAGATTAAACTGACAGTGTGTTTGTCAGTTTTTGAGTGCAAATTTTCCATTGTATTGTATTGTATTGTATTGTATTGCTAGCAATTGTTGCAATTATTTTTGGTGCCTGCATGTAGAACTTCATTGGTGGTTAGCACCAAAAATCCGATTTTTTGCTTGGAATTTTTTTTATTAGGTGGGTCATTAAGATAAACTAATTGAGTGGTCTGCTTTGGTGGAATCTTTGCAGTAAAAATTCTGGCCATTTTTATGTATGTGTCTCATTTATTTTTTTATGATAAATTTGCATTATGCCCTACAGAGACCATAGAGATATGTTACAGGGCTCATATCTGGAAAACTGCAATGCTCGGAGAATTGTTTGAGTCTGGAAAACTCAGGGAATTGGAAGGAATTCTGTGCAATTTCAGTGAAAACTGTGACAAACAAAATAGTGTCACCAGATGCGGTTTTTGTGGTGCAAAAATGCTGTGAGATACATTTGTAGCTGGAGCTCTCCTACGTCATTGTTATTGCATTTACTTTTTGTTGCTATTAGTGATAACCTATGGAAAAGTAAGCTTGTGGCTCTGGAAAAACCTGGAAAGCCCATGGAATTTTTTTCCTGCTTTGTGGCCATTCTGTTAGAGTGATTGCAAGCATTAATTGCAGGTATTGGTTGCAAGTGTTTATGGTGCCTGCGTGTAGAGTGCACACTGGAAGAGCTGCAACGAGAAAAAGAAGAAACCAAACGAACTCTGATCCGCAAGGTAACTGACACAGATTTTGTTTTTCCATTCTTCAATCAGTCAACAGAGGTTTATTTTTGTTATACTTCACCGCAAAATACACTTATGCAATTGGTCTAAATCACATCACGTGACGTTCACAAATGCACCGAAAGTCACCAACCAGTCATCAAGAAAAATTTTTAGATTGTAACCAATCTAATGTACTCTTCACATGCATTAGCCGTAGCCTACCATTTAGCCACAATATAGGCGCGGGTCACGCGACGCTTAGCCACAGTACACACGTCACACAACACTGGAAGTTGACTGGATGATCAGTTGCTGAGATATGGCCATTTAAAGTTCTTCCAGGAAGGCTCTTCCAGGATTGGAGGTCATCAGTCAGTCATCAATATTACACTGATCTTATATACTCCTCTTCGCCACATTAAGAACGTATAGTGCGCAAGGACTAGAAGTCATGAGGATGTATGCAGCTGAGGAAACCAATACTCATTGTTGACCCCTTGATGCCAGTCACTGTTTGTGTAATGTAGCGGTACCCCAAGTAATTTGAAATGGACAACGAACAAAAAATGCTTAATGCTTAATATGCCGTTACAAAATGCATAGCACAGCCTTTGTTGCAATTTCTGCTAACAGTAAAATAATCTGGACAACTTAGTATGGATTGAAGTATTAGCTAGGTTATGTCAGGTTAAAAAAGAATTATAATGCTGATGTAACTGACCCACAGTCAAAGAGTGGAAGGTCATAAAGTGCTGTGAGTTCATCAGGGTGTATAAACCGTATAATAACTAAATAAATACATGAATAAACAAGTAAATAAATGAGTAAATCTGTGTGTATTTAGCTGAGTTTCCGGCCAACGGTGGAAGAATTGAAGGAGCGAAAGATCATAAAGTTCTGTGACTACATTGAGGTTACAGAGGCTGAGATGTACGATCGCAAAGCAGACAAGCCCTGGACTCGACTCACTCCCCGTGACAAGGCAACCACCTACCAATTATTATGCATGAAAGCAGCTACTGCTTTAGCACGTCTTAACCATCGCAATTCTGTCCGTCTGTCTGTCCATCCGTCACACGGGTGGATCGGTCAAAAACTGTGCAAGATAGGATCACCAAATTTTCACCATCGGCTGCCTGGAAGACTCTAGTTTCAGGAACCTTGAAGCTTTTCCATAAATTTAAAGGGTGTCACCCCAAACGAGGACACTAAATGAGAGGGGTAGTAAAAATTTGCGATTTTCAGCCAATAAGTTGCTGTATGTCGGTAACAGTGCGAGATAGGGCCTAGGTTACTATTAATGACTAATAAAAAGTCGTACACTGGCTCTCGATTGCCACTGAATTCAATGATCTTGGATGATCTTGAACACCAAAATAGGGGGTTTTATGGTATTTTTTGGTGATTTCGGGCTGCGAGACACATTTCAAGAGCGAATTGCGCCGAAATCAATCGAGATAGGCATGGACAAGCTGCGTATGAAATTTTCAGCATTGAACGTTAATTTCGATGGTCCAAGTTTTGATTTTTTAGTTTTGAGGAAATCTGTGCAAGAGGACATCAAAAAGCAGTATCCCGGTAGAAGTCAACTGTGCGGCGTACACTTCAAGAGTGAATTGCGACAAAATGGCTGGAGAATACGAACACAATTTGTGAACAGGAACTACTGTAGGCTTTCGTGCGTCTCGTGAGCATTAGCTCATATTTCATTACTAGTGCTGATGAGATGTTATTTTTTGACAGCGTTAACACATGCGCTACTTTTTTAAATGCATGCATTTAATTAATGCATCATTATGTTGCTAATATTGTAGTAGAATAAATTGAGAGGGTGACTGGAATGATGACCGACGAACACGTGCCTGTGTCGCAGGACCGTGACCATAGTGATGGAATGGCAACAGAACGATTTTTAATTCTGCTTTACAGAATTTATTACATTCAGACGTGTGCATTAATTTTTTAAACGCACATTAATTGTTTAACATGTTAACATAAGCTAATGCATTTATTCGACAGCTCTGATTATTATCATTGTTATAATACGACTTTGCTTTAAAGTGCTGTAGTGTTATTTGCGCATTGGGCCAAACTGGTACAGCTGCAGTGCTGGGCAAGTGTAATGACCTGTCCACCTTGAAGGTAAGGTCGTAGTGTCACAGAGTAACTGCAAAGACACCTAAATTTTGGGCTGTCAAAAAACTGTATGAAAATATTTTTGTTGTCTGAAATTTTTGTCTAGAAATGCAAAACTTGGGTGCAAAAACCTCCATTTTAGGAAAAAAAATTTGGACAGAATTGAAATTTTGAGCACCTGTGATTTCGGCTGTTGGAAACTTGTGCACAACATTTTGCCCCGCCCACTTTGTTAACCCACAATGCCACTGCTGGAATATTTTGCTTCTTGTTTCAACTCAGCCTGGCCGTCCCTTGGTGGATGCAGTGAGTAGCCTACCAGTGAAAGCTAGCGCTGGCAGTGTACACTGTACACTAGTGTCTGGCTAAGGGATAAATAAGTAAACAGACGAGTGCCGAGACTTGTCTCACATCTCGTGAGGATGCACAGGACTTGTGATATTTTGTTTCTTATTTCAACGGCGGCAGTTTGGCTTAGTTGGCAACGTCGTTCATCACATCTACGAAGTTATTCAACACTGGGCCGGGTTAGTACTTGGATGGGTGACCATCAACAGGCAAGTAAACCATTTCGGTATGTAACTAACCATACAGGTCAACTGAGCCTTTGCGTTCCACGGGATGTCATCAGTTTAGGATAGTGAGTGCAGTATTGTAGCTGTCGGTTTAGGTGGATCTGTGGCTCGAGGTGATTGGCTTGGTTCAAAGGTCAGTGGTCATCCAGTGCTGGTGCTACATTCATCAAATGAACCGGGTGAACCCCCACAGTGGCAGCGTCATGACGACAGCACCATAGACACTGTTGTGACAGTTGCTATTACTATGACTTGAGGTGCATATGTAAACCATATAATGAATGAATAGATAAGTACATGCGCCCTGATTCTTCCTGGGACTTTGGTGCTTTATAAATCATTTACTTACTTACTTACTTACTTACACGAGGGAATGTTGCTATCTGGCCGGCTGTCTTTGAGAGTGAGTTTGTATGTTCTCCTGCAGTGACACATGATGCGGTGCCCACACTGGCGATTATTCACTTTTAAAGTAAACGAATCAACGTGTGCATAAACTGTACAATAAATAAGTAAATATTTGACATTTGGTATCAGGCGATGATTCGCAAGGAGTTGAATGAGTTCAAGAGTACAGAGATGGACGTTCATGAGGACAGCAAACGATTTACACGGTAAACGACCATCACTTTGACCTTGACCTTTGACCTTGAAATTCAGTAGAGTTCTTGTTGAGGTACATGTTCCTGCAAAACTGCATCAAGCTATGTGCAGCGGTTTATGAGTTACCATGTTTACAGAGAAAATGGAACAAATAAATTAAGGTTTACATGGTAAACCATCAGCTTTGTTAGAGGCTGAAGTTTAAAGGTCATGAATAGCTTTTCATGGGAAATCCATTGCTCACCTATGAAGCAGCACCTGCCATATGGGATCACCTGCCACCTGACACAGGTAAACGTGCCTCATTTTAATTCCAGCCAAATAGATTGGTACTTGATTTACCTACCCTGAAAGGATGGCAGGCTGAGTTGACTTTGGTGCTGGTTGCACATGAAGATGGTTCCCTGTCCACGGACAGTCAGCCGTCCAAGTAGTAAACACCTGATAGCAATTTAAAGTACGCCACACACAAGCATCTGTAGCAGCCTGTCCCTATCTGTGGCTTGGTAGTCTGGCAGTTAGTACGTTGGATTTGCAATCAAGAGGTTGTGGGTTTGACTCAGTGTTTTTGTCCTGGAGCTTTCCTTAAGCTGCGTTCACATAAACATGAGTACGAGTCCGGCACTGTACGGGTTCACGTATACTAGTTCCGGCAAACACAAGTTTTAATGGCAGGCGTTCGCATGCATGCGAGTACGGGTTACCTGTAAATTTCACTCGTACGAGTAGTGTGCAGGTTGTGTTTTTATCCAACTCGTTGAAAGTAAACTACTCGTAAATAGCATTAATATAATTTATAAAAACCGTGGCGCATATTTGACGTCAGAAGTGACGTCGTCGTTAATCTGTTCATCGTTAGAGATGTGCGGTTTGTAAAAATAGTAACTTTGTAGTGGAATATTGTTGTTTTAATGGTGAAGCATTTCATCGATTTGATTTTATTCAATATGGCCGACATGCGTTGAGTTATGTGCTTGTACAAGTGACAGTGAACGCTCCACTCGTACGAGTGAAGCTTCTATGGGCCATAAACGGAAACCCGGACACGTACTCGTACTCGTGTCTATGTGAACGCAGCCTTAGTGTAGTTACAACGTAGAGTTGTAGTTGATCGTTTGTAGAGTTTGATTTTCTCGAGACACGCACACAGTCTACAGTCTGGGCCCAGAAATCTGCACCTATTGGAGCATCAAGAAGCATCGTTTCAAGGGTTTTGAATATTTATGGATATCAAACGGAGGATATTGACATATCACACGCCTAGCTAGCGCTAACTGTCGCTACATTATCACTTTCAAAGAGATTCAGTTTTTTGGTCCAACCTGTATAATAAATAAGTGCAGTGCAGCCTAGAGATTTAGTTGATGATTTGCATAGTTTTCATAAACGTTTTCAAACTTTTTTATTTTTCCAACATTTTTCTTTATATTTTAGAAACATTGAATGGCAAGTGTGAAAATAATGGTAAATGAAAATATTTTCTACGAAGATCAAAGTATTCCCAATGAAATAGTGGTATTTTGTATTCAAACAGTACCACAGCAGTATATTTAGTCGAAACAAGTAAAATGAGGGTAACGTTTTTCTATTCACGTTAGCACCTTACCTTTTCTCTGGGGTGGACAGGCTCTTACACCTGCCCAGTGCTGAGGCCGTATCAGCTCTACCATTGGCAACCGCACCTTTCCAGCGACTGCTGCATCGGTCTGGAACAGTCTGCAGCGCAAGAGCACTGGTAACGTGTAGCAATCTGCCTACACGAGTTTGGTCAGCACTTAGTTGCTCCTCGCCTCCAGATTTTAGAAATCTTTTGGGTCATCGGTGCAAAGCCCCACCACCACGGCAAGGTGGCTGACCACTGTGGGGTCACGTTAGCAGACGTTAAAAAAAATTTTTTTTCAACATTTGTTACAAATATGATCATTTTGTTGTGTTGGTTTCAGGTTTCATCGGCCGTAGTCAGTTGGCTGACACAGAAAACCCTCATTCCATCACATCTGTCCATTGTTATAATCTACTTCCAGTGTAGAGGAATGGTATTCAGAACATTGTTTTAATGTATGCACAAAGCTTCTGCATACCTTTGCATTGTTCAATCAACCACAGAATTCCGCCAATGCGTCGGAACCATTGCCAGCTCTTTTGGCAGAAAAATACCCAATGCAGTCCAAAATTTTTACCAATGCTGTCATTCGCTGTTGTCAAGTTAATGCCAAACTGATCAGCCGTAAGAGTTTTACTGGCAAATTAGAAGAATAATGCCAGAAAGTGCCAAACTGCCAAACTATAATTTTTACAGCCAGTTATGTTTAAAATGCCAAATTTGATTTACTGGTATACGTATGCCAATTGGCGCAACCTTTCTGATGCACTGGTTAAATTCACCAACGGTTTATTAAACAATGCGAGGTTTCGAATTTACTATGTTATGCAAATTTATGCAGATTGAGGTAAGCATATCAGATGCCTGTTGGTGTCGACGTCTGTGATTACTGTGATTACCATGCAGTTGTTGAGTGAGTGAGGTTGTTGTTTGTTTCACTGCAGCGGCGTTGTGCGTTAGAGAAAGTAGATGGGCGCACGGAGTTGCAATTTTTGGCTGCTCGTAATTTCAACTTTACCCCTGAATTTCTAGAAAATGAGATTTTCTGCCTTGCATTTCTGGATAAAAATTGTCCAACAAGAAGAAAAGTTTCCCATAATTTGTTGACAGTCTGAAATTTAGGGTGGGGGTAACTTTCCCCTTCCCCCTTTTTCGCCTGCCACAACGCCCCTGCGTTGATGCCTCTGCCTCACTGTGTCTGTCTATTTTGTGCGGATCATTTCCGTAGAGCCCTTATGAGACACAGATGCCCCCTAGCTTCGAATTCTACAAACAAAAGAGTGACAGCATCACCATCTAATGAAGTACTACATTTAGCAAGAAAAAGCACTATTGGGGTCAGAGAAATGAGGATTTTTACTTGGTTCTGTGCAAGTCACAAAAGTGGTTGTGAAAGAAAGAATTTGTCATTCAAATATTGGCACCAAAAGTGTCTGAGAAATGGAGCAAATTGTAGTACAGTATTTTGTTTTCATTTCATTTAAGCACATCTAAATGACAAAAATGACTGAAATATGTGACTTTGCCTATTTGGTAATTCGGCCTGGCTGTTGGTTGGTGAACTGATTTGATTGGTTCATTCACTGTCGTGTGATTACGCTGAGCTCGTCTGATTGGTCACTTCACTGTCACATGGTCACGCTGAGCTGAGTCTTTGTTTATTAGTTGTTGAATATCTCGCAACATTCCCGCACGCTTGCTTCACATTTTTTCAGGCCTTGAAATAAGAATTTTCCTTACAGGCAATCCCTTTTGCTTCCTTCCCTTTTGCTCTTTTTCTCCCTCTCATTCCCTCTTCCTTTCCTCCATTCCCATCTCTCCCTTATCTCTGTATCCCTAGGCACTTTATAGGCCTATAAGTTAAACTATACTGACTGTACTGTAATGGTGACAAGTGAGAATTCGGCTTAATTATTGCCATTTTGTACGCTGGTCTTTTTATTCTGTAAAGTCAAAACTTACAACATTTATTGCGTTTAATATTGACTGTACAGTCAAGCTTTTTCAGGGCCTGTGTTTTATGCACATTTTCACATATCGTATGTACATTTTCCAGTCATAATTTTCAGTTTTGTTTTGCTGTTTCCACTGTTACGAGCATGCTACGTTAGGATGTAACAAAGTTTGTTAGTTTTCGTCTGATAAGGCCTAGAAAATTCTGTGCTTCTCCGTTTGCAGCTGGCAAAAAAATAGGGATGGGAGATGAATAAAGTGGTTAAATGTTGTGTATAGCTCCTTATCCTTATGGGAAACCCAGCACAGAGCTATGATGATGAAGTGTCGCCTGCCTGCCATAAGGCCACACACAGTGTTGCCTGCCATCCGACGTGTGCCTCATTTTTGGGGCGGCCCACCATCGCACGGTGTTAGGGTTAGAGTTAGGGTTGGGTTAACCTGATGGTGGCAGCCAGACACGCCAGTACTTGATTTATTTATGCAAGAGGGATGGAAGATTGAGCTGACCTCCTTGGCAATTTATTTTTATTTTTATTTAATATTACATAGCAAGTCATAAAAACAAATTGTCACACTAAAAGTACCACGACGTGACAGACAAGATGCAAACAGTTTTTGTCAGTAAATATTTGAAAGCAAACTCAAAATGCAGAAATATTTCTCTGAGTCCAATAAGAATTTTGAGGGCGCATGTTATTTGAGGGACAGATGGCAACCAGAACACAAGATTTTTTTTGTACGCCTAAGCTTTTGTATGTACTGTGTAGCCCACCTACCGTGGGATAAGTGCCATAAGTTGCTGATTACTTTGCAGTAGTTACAAGTGTTTTTTTTGTAATTTTCTCAGCTATTTTTCTGATATTCTGTGCAACTGCAAAAATTTTCGCTGTCATTTTAAAATAGAAGGATATCTGTTAAATGGATATCTGTTAGCAAGTTGTTGCATTCCATAATCGTGATAGCGTGCACTGCAGAAGGACGTATTTTTTCACAGTTTGGAAGCACATAATTTTTTTCAAGATCCACTTTGTTTTTTGCCAACACGTTAGAGAGATTATAATGAATTTTGATAACTTGTGTTGTTCAACTGCTGAATTTCGCATTGAAATGTCTCGTGCTTACTCACTTTTGGTGTAATTAGAGGATGTCTGTTATTTCCCAGGTCAACTCAGCCTGGCCATCCCTCCGTGGGTAGGCACAGTGAGTACCAGCGAAAGTAGGGACTTAAACAGGCACACCATGTGCATAAACATGCACACCACGTGATGCACTAGCACCATATGTGTGTGATATAATGGTCTTGCAGTGTTAACTGGTGTTTGGCTGAGAGCTAAGAAAATGGAGATCAGTGCCTCCTTATGGGCATTATGGTTTGGGAAGGACTTTGCGTTTACATTTTACAGTATATCTAGGCAGTATAAATTGACATTTTTGTAATTGTAAGCATAACTTATAAACGTAAGTTACGATTTGGCCAATCTATGGGCAAAGAGAAATGGGTCTTTCTCTGAGACACGGTGTCTGTTGCAAAGTGCAGTGTGATTGTAAAGAGATGTCTTGAGTTGTTGAGTTTCTTCAGTTTGCAGCATAGTTAACATTCCGTTGCTTTTGAATATATTACTTTACATATAAGCTTGTATATTCATTGTTTGGCATTGCTGAGATTCGCTGTTGTTATTTTTGCTTTGTGACTTTATATCACTAATGACAACGGCGTCATGGCTTAGAAAAACTACGCCGGCCAGGAAGTTGCAAATTTCTGACAGAGATTATTGATGCTCAAAATTTCATTTTTGCCTCTAATTTTTCCCAAACTTGGGGTATTCTGCCATAATTTTTGCATTCTTGGACCAGGATTTTCGGACAAGAATTTCTGTCTGACAATTTTTCAACAGCTGAAAATGTAGGGGTTGATAGCTGTTCTCCCTGGTTCCCTTGCTATGATGGCACTGAATCAAAGTACTTTGTTCCATTTTTTGAATGATTCTGTGACTTTTCTTACGTATCATCTTTGCTGAAAAAGTTTATATTTGAAATGTTACCAGTGGTAATTCTTAGGCCTAGTTTACACAACTTCCTATAGAGGAATTTTCATAACGTCTTCCTAGGTTCAGCAATTTACGATTTTGTTAAGTATTTCTTGAGAATTGATTTACGAATGTTTAACCTAACTCATCGCAAGAGCTACCCTAGTTTTTTGCATATTAAGTTATTCCTTCATTTTATCTCTAGAAATTGTTGTTAATCACACTTTCATTTCTACTTTTGTAGTAACGACCTAGGAAGTTATGTGAATGGGGCCCCTGCAGTGCTTAACTGTTGGGGAGTTTTATATTGCTGCTTGCACTATTATGCTAATAGCATGTGCGCCACATGCATTGGGCTTGGCCACACATTGTACGAGTCGTTTGATAAACGGGACAAACGAAAAATGTGCACTTGACTGTAATGTTTGTTCCGTTATTGATGAAGCAAGACACTGGGCGACTTCACTTTTTGGACTTTCGCTGAGCCTAAACTTCGGTCTAAGTACCTACTTAAGTCAAAAAGTGAAGTGATTTCGCTGAGACTTTCGACGAGCCTAAACTTACCTACTTAGATCGAAGTTTGGACTCAGCGAAAGTCTCGGCGATTCGCTGGGTCCAAAAGTACCTACTTAGACCAAAGTTGAGCCGAACTAACTTTCGCTGAGCCTGAATCCACTTCAATTTTTGACTTTAGCTGAGCTACAGTCCTATGCGTACGGATAGTTTAGTAAATTAAAGCAGTCTGGTACCAAAAATAAACGCCGTAATAAATGTGCAATGACGTCAGATGTTACGTTATTTGCGTGCGCGGCGCAATTAAATAAGCAAGTCCAAGCGTAAATGGTTGATTAATTTCCTGTTAGGTTTACGTGTTTTCCGCCATTTTTAATCGTTTTGGTCTAAGTCAGTAGACTTAGACCAAAGTTTAGTTGAACTGTGGTCTAAGTACAGACTTTAGCGTTCAGCTTTAGCTTTCGCTCAGCGAAAAAGACTCGGCGAAAGTCTAAGTCAAAAAGTGAAGTCGCCCACTGCATGCGAAAGTGCAACCTACTGCAGCCTGCGTTTCCACAACCCTTCAATAATAATTATCATGGCAGATATTTTAACTTTTTCAATAACTTAGCTAGTATATAATGCATACAATCCACAGGAAATTGAAATATTTTGTAATTTCATAATTTTAAATAGTAGGTACAGGAACTTTTGGAAAAAGCAGTTGCTGCATTTGCCATAGCGAGCTAAAACAGTATTATGTACGTAAAGTTAAGGACTTAAATGGCTCAAAGGCAACAGTGCCAAGAATGGTGTGTTTTACAAGTTCTCAAAATATGAAGAGGTGAAATACTGATGAAAATAAAATACATCTAACATAGTTAAATCAACTTACTGCATATAATTTTACAGCTGTGATCATTATACAGTCTAACGAAATAACAACAACTCAAAAACTTGTGTATAAATCACGAAGGTTTTATTTGATATTAATGCCAGCAATTATAGATTAAATAACAGCACGCAGATATAAGAGTATTTATGCAACCATGCCAAACCAAAAATAATGTTGATAATTAAGACTTATCTACAAATAGAAACAATCAAAAGCCGAAATACATGCAACAACAACTTAATAAAAATACACAGATGCACACACTCGCAAATAATTTAATTTTTCAATCTTGATAAAAGACCAAAAAATCGCAAAAAGTCCGACAGCTATGTATAATGATACATGACAGAACTGCAGTAATCAATTGTACGATGCTTAATATATACCGTGGGCCCAAAAAACCTCGCATCTTTATACACCGTGGACCAAGGGTGGCAATTTTCAGTGAGCACTGGGGGATGGACTAGGAGGTCTGGGGGATGGAAGTCCTCCAGCGGAGTCCAGGGGCAAGCACTTTATTAAAAGGGTAGACAATTTAGCAGCCATTTTCGCATGGAAATGTTTAGAAAGTCGCCTACAGTACAGAGTTAGAAATAACGGTTGGGGCCTACAGGTACATGTAAAACACACAAAAGTTCCAATGAAATAAATGCGTTTGGCCATTACCTGAACGCGCTGAACTTGGGGGCTATTTAGGATTTTAAGTTAAGGGGCGTAAAGCAACGGGGCCTGGACAACAGAAGTTTTCTAGTGGAGTTCAAGGACAAAGCCCGGGAAAAAGAGTCTGGAGGACGATGTCCTGCAGAAGTTGAAGCTTTTTTTTTGTGTATAATTGAATGCATTTTACACTGGTATAGCTACAGGATTTTTTTCTTAGAAACAAATCCAGAAAGTCCCTTTTCTTCCATTCCCTCATCCTTAATTTTTCTTCTTTTTTTCTCCTTTCTTCTATTTTTACTTTTCTATTTAGCTCTTTTCCCTTTCCTTTTAACCTTTTCCCTTTTTCTCTGGCTTTAGAACCCTAAAATTCTAGTTATAGGGACTGGGGAGTATTGTGAGCTTCCCCAGCAGGTTCTGGGACATAACCCCAGCCAAAATCAAATTTCGTGCATTAGGGCCTGAGATATGGTGGCAACAATTTTAAGTATTTTTCTAAGTGTTCAACTGATCACATTTAGTACAATTTAAACAATAGGCCTACGCCTAAAGACAAACAAGGATGGTCCCACAAATCTAAAAGTGGGGCTACCAATAATCTGTAAGCGAAGCAAGCAGAAAAAAATTGACCTGCTGTATGCAGAAATGTCACTTTGACCTGATTTGAAATGCATAGTTAAAATGTAAAACTAAAACTTGATCGTTTTGGGGCAAATTATTGGGGCTGCCCAAATATTGGAGGGGACATGTCCCCCTCATCCCCCCAGGATCGCCGCCCATGCCGTGGCCGTGGAAAAAACTGGCTGTTACATAATCGGTGATAAGTGCCACTTGTCACATCTGTAGCAGAGTTTGTACATCAGACTTCGGGCTTTGTAGCCACCTCCGAATCCACACCCGACTGACCTCTAGCACAGCGTCATCGTCGTAATCGATGGACTACTCCAAGGCAAGGCAAGGCAAGGCAAGGATAAGTTTATCAATTGTTAACAAATTTTCACAATCTTTGTGCCATTGGAAAGAGAATTAAATTTTCATCGATGAAACATTTCCCACCTTACCTTAAGACTGGTCCTACATTATGTTGAAAAAATTAACAATTTTCACGGATTACGTAATGGCCTGTTATTCGTGGACCACGGCGTATAAAGATTCACGATGAATATAGCAGCAATGAAATTTGATTATACACAGTAATGCTGTTCTATGCATAGACACACAGCATAATGTATACAAGTTTCACATTAAACCAGATTTCACTCCAAACTGTGGCAGAAATTTATAAAAATTACTAGCTAAGAGAAATGGACATTATACACTGTGACTCAAAAAAACTATTGTGCCAGTGTCATTTTTCTTAACTCCATGAAACATTAGCAGACATTGAAAATAATTTATGCACTACTCGGTACAAACTGATTGTTGTAAATGGCCAAACTAGGACTTCTGCATTTCACAAGGTAATGCAGCAGCAGTATTAAGGTGAGGTGGGCAAAACTAGCCATGTACATCAAGTTTCGTCATGATGTTGCATGCTGAAAATTATTAAAATCACCGAATGGTTCACAGAGTTATTCAAACAATAAAATTGGCATGTTTTTCTGAGCCACATCACATATACACCAAAATATTTTTGGGAGGGTACACTGTTCCACCAATAATATCAGAACAAGGGGGAATAGTGATACAGTAGCTTCCCCAGATAGGACAGCAAAGAAATGAAAAGACTAGCCTACACTTTAAACATCTAAAAATAAAAACTAAATAATACAAAACTTGGTGTCACTGGATGTGGTTTCCGGAGTGCAAAAATGCTCTAAAATGCGTTTTTAGCCGAGGCGCTTACAGAGCTCCCCTAGATCCCAAGGACAGGATCAGCTACTTCTAAAAGGAAAAGAGAAGAGAGGGAAGGCGTTCCCCCAAACAAAATATTCACTACTACACCAGAAAGTGGAATTGCTCGAAAAACACTGCATGAAATGGACATTAGACATAACAACAATTTGCAACAAACTAGTCTGACAGCAACTTAAAGGTCCATGGCCACGGTCAAACTCACTCTCGCAATTTCTGTAGATTTAAACTAGACATTTGACCTGGCATATATAATATGTCGATTTGAGCTTCATAAATATATGAAATTAATGTATGATTTCAAACGAAATGCGGCATTACGTTACGTTATGCGAAATATTCTAATCTATCAGTGCCCGCAGTGACGTCATGACCTTAGCCCATATAGATCATGAATATTAATGGCCTAGCCGACGACGTCATCATTCTAGGCTAGGCCATTAATATTCATGACGTCTATAGGCTAAACTCATGACGTCACCGTGGGCCATCATGGCGGCGCGTTTTCTATGTCGTTTTCGTAGATCGTCGAATTCAAAGGTAAATTTTTCCGTGTTGACAAAACGCTGGGCGCCGATATTACTGTCAAAGTTATCAGAAAATTCTGCACTTTCAGGAAAATGGATAAAATGTATATGTTAATTTTGGTGTCTACGGACCTTTAACCCACCGACCATCATATATTCTGTGTCAAACACTAAACCAATCAAACATTTACCAATAATTCACAATTGTCAAACTACACAAGCAGTGGCGTCATGCCAGGGAGCAGGAAACCCTAAATTTTGGGCTGTCAAAAAATTTGTCCTGTCGGAAAATTTCTGTCCAAAAATGCAAAGTTTGGGCTGAGAAACCACCATTTTTGATAAAACTTAGGGACAGAATTGAAATCTTTAGCACTCGTAATCTCGTCTGTCGGAAATTAGCAGTCTGTCTGTTGGAAAAATGTCCCACGGTCTACTTTTTTAACCAATGACAATGGTGCTGGAATACTGCCAGTCACTGCAGAAAAACTGGAGTCAGCTGGTGCAGTAATGGCACTAACATCTAAACATCTTGGCTTCTCCGCTAAGAAACCAAATCTATCACCAAAAGATAACGTAACAAAACGTGATTTCCTTCCCAAACTATAAGGTGACAGCTGAATGTGCCTCACCTTTAGATTGCAGCCAGAGCGATGGAAGGCAGACTTGACTTATACACTGAGATGGCTTACCTGTCCACAGACAGTAGTAACCACCTGATAGTGGCTGACTGGGAGTTGAACCTCTTGATTATAAGTCCAACATAATAACCATTACACCACAAAGCTTAGCTAAGTAATATTAGGAGAAGAAGCACACATGGACCAACACCACTTAGAACAACCGATGCAATGAAAATGAAACCGATCCGATACATATTCTAGACAAAACAACATTAATACTTTGTGACAAAACAAGAATTAAAATTGATGTCCTTAAACAAATAAATTTCAGATTTAACTGAACGTAGTGCAAATGCCCGTATGGTGATTGTCTGCTGGTAGTGACTATTTCACTAATCAATTATTATGCCATTTATTACATATTATTCAGCCAGAAAGCTAATATTGGAGGGAGGCACTCATTCTACCACTCTGTAAAGGGTAGGAGACTGAGCTAACCCACAGGCTAAGGATTTGCACTGGCTATCACATGTTGCCATGCTGAGATTTGACTGATAGGCATTCATGCTGCCAGATTAAAACACATGACATCGCTACACTGGGTGACTGCACTTTTTGACTTTTAGACTTTCACTGAGATGAAACTTCGAACTTAGACAAAGTCTTCGCTTAGTCAAAGACTCAGCGAAATCACTTCACTTTGTCGCCAAAGTATGACTTTCGCCGAGCGAATTCACTGGGCTAAATTTTGGTTCAAGTCAAAAAGTGAAGTCACCCAAATGTTGTATTTAACTCATTTCGTCATACAACAATGTTAAAAAATAGCATAAACAGCAGCCGCTCTGTACAATTCTTCAGAAACAAAATAAACCGAGCACTTGGACTGCGATGGCATCGTAATAACAAGGCACCAAAATAATGCAATAAATATGCGCAGAAAATCACACACACACAGATAACAGGGAACATTAGTCGCACATAACAGCAGCAGGCACTTGGGCACAAAAAGCACAACTTGGCAGTCAACAAGCAGACCACAAGCCTCCGCCAACGTCCTCAGTCAGTCCTAAGAATAACCAGGAATATCTTAGGAATAAAATGCAATCGGCAAATATTCCACACAAAAGTTTCCCACCATCTAGAAAAAAACGCGGGAATAGCTTGCACAAAAAACCCAGGGCAACTCCCAAGATGACTTGGAAAATGGGAAATACTTAGGAAATCAACAAAAATAGACAGACAACATCACTGAGTGGACTGAGCTGACCCTGTATGAATGTTGCCAGATCGAGAGACATGGAGGAAGATGGTATCTGGCCTTAACGGTTGTTAACGATGGGACAAGAAGAAGAACGAGACTTAGGAAAATGTAAATTGTTGAACCCAGGAAGAACCTAGGAAGACGTTAGGAAAGCAATTTTGTGAATTAGATGCTAGATTCAGCACTGCCACATGCCACATTCTCACAGGGTCTTAAAAGATCTTATGATAATCTTAAGGCAGAGTAACTCATTACACTACGCTCACATCTTATTGCATTTTAACTACAACCAATGGTGTCATGCAGAACAGCAACTGTCTCTCTGAATTTTGGGCTGGAGCAAAATCTGCTTGTCAGACAATTTCGATTCATCAGGGGCCAAAGAACCCCCATTTGCGGGAAATTAAGGGGCTAAATTGAGATTCTGGGCACACGTAACTTCTCTGTCGGAAATTAGCAGCTGTCTATGGGAATTCCATCAAATGTTTGCAGTGCCTGT